>C687J35174_10000729_pt1 | contig 49270 bp, 47 predicted proteins | sample RifCSPhighO2_01_FD_35174 | JGI IMG/M metagenome (IMG submission 35174) | reverse complement strand
CGATCCAGGCACGGCGACCGTCGGCTGGGGCGTGATCGAAGTGATCGGATCGAAGATCACTCCTCTCGCGTTCGGCCACATCAGCACGAGCAAAGAACTCCCCCTCGAGAAGCGGCTTGAAGAAATCGCTTCCGATTTGGAACACCTGCTCCAGCTCTATGTTCCGGAAGAAGCTTCTGTGGAGGAGCTCTTCTTTTCCAATAACCAGAAAACTGCCATCTCCGTCGGCCAGGCGCGCGGGGCGATCCTCTTGACGCTCGAGAAGTTCGGTATTACCATAGCCGGTTACACTCCGCTTCAGGTGAAACAAGCGCTGACCAATTACGGGAAAGCGGACAAACTGCAGGTCCAGACGATGGTCAAGGCCATCCTGAAGCTCAAAGAAATACCGAAACCCGACGACGCGGCGGATGCGCTCGCAATCGCGATCTGCCATGCCAACCGGAGGCGCATGGAAAATATCAAGAATTCGAAGTAAGATACAGACAGCTAGAGTACGATTGAACCATTAGCGCTTCCGCATATGTACTACCATCCTTGGGTCAGTTTTATCGTTTCGCAGGGCGTGCCTCTTCAGACCATCGCGCTCCTCTTGATGGTTCCCGTCGTCGCGACGCTCGTCGCCTTCTTCCGCCAAGTGGTGGGCATCAAGGCGTTCGGCATCTATACGCCTTCGATCATCACCTTCGCTCTTTTCGCCTTCGATCCGAACGGCCTCAAATACGGCATCGCCATTTTCGTCAGCATCATCCTGGTGGGCATGGTCTCGCGTTTTATCCTGAAGCAGTTCCGCCTCCTGTACCTGCCGCGTGTTGCTATCACGATTTCCATCGTGGCCCTCGCCATCCTCGGGATCCTCGTCGCGGGCGGACACTTCCATCGTACCGGCCTCGCTTCGGTTTCCATCTTCCCGCTTCTCATCATGATCACGCTCGCCGAGAAATTCGTCGCGACCCAGATCGAGAAGGGTAGCAAAGCCGCTTTTTTCCTGGCTCTGGAAACCCTCCTTATCTCGCTCGTCGGCTACGCGCTCATAAGCTGGGACATGCTCACCATCCTCATCCTCCGCTATCCGTGGATCATCCTTTTCACCTTCGTGATCAACTTCACTCTCGGAAAATGGACCGGGCTCCGCATCGTGGAATACTTCCGCTTCCGAAAGATCCTCCCTCACCTCTAGTTTCTTTTCCATTTTCTCCCGTATGTTCGATTTTTTCAGGAAGAGCCAGAAGCTTCTCGGCATGAACGCGAGAAATCTGGAATACATCCGCCCCTACAACCGGAAGCGCGGCATGGAGATTGCAGACAACAAGCTCCTCTGCAAACGCATCTTGAAGAAGAACAGTTTAGCCGTGCCGCTTCTCATCGGGAAGATCAGTACCCATGAGGCGCTCGAACAGTTCGATTGGGCGAAGCTTCCGGCAAGCTTCGCCTTGAAGCCGAACCGCGGCTTCGGCGGCGAGGGAATCCTCGTCGTCTATGCCCGGAAAAAAGGACGTGACGATGCCTGGGTCAAAGCCGATGGGACAGTGATCACTATCGAAGACCTGAAGAGCCATATCAGAAACATTCTCGACGGCTCTTTCTCGCTCGCCAATATCCCCGACACTGCCTTCTTCGAAGAGCGCCTGACGCTTTTGAAACTCTTCAAACCATATGCTTTCAAAGGCATCCCGGATATCCGTGTCATCGTCTTCAATTCCGTCCCGGTAATGGCCATGCTCCGTCTGCCGACCAGAGGTTCCGACGGCAAAGCCAATCTCCAGCAGGGCGCTGTCGGCGTCGGTATCGACCTCGCAACCGGCACCACCACGACCGCCATTATCGGCAAGGGGCATGTCATCGAATACGTGCCTGGAACGCGCCTCGTGCTTTCGGGTATCAAGATCCCCTACTGGAAAGAGATTCTCCGGATGGCGGCAGAAGCGCAGAAGATTTCCGGTCTCGGGTTCCTGGGAGCGGACATCGCGATCGATCGCGAGCGCGGGCCGGTCATCCTCGAGCTAAACGCCCGCCCAGGTCTCTCTATCCAGCTGGCGAATCTCTCCGGACTCAAGGAGCGTCTCGACCGCGTCTCCGGACTGAAGATCCGATCAGTCGACCGAGGTATCCGCGTCGGCATGAATCTCTTCGGCGGTGAGATCGAGGAAGAGATCGAGGAAATCTCCGGTAAACGGGTCATCGGAGCAATAGAAAAAGTGAAGCTGATCGGTAAGGATGGGAAAGAACTGGAAGTCGAAGCCAAAATCGATACAGGTGCCGATTCCACTTCCATTGATACTCAAATCGCCGAAGAGCTCGGCTTTCATGAGGCTCTCGAAGAGTTCGAGCGGAGGGTAGCCAATCGGGACATCTTGCAGGAACTCTCGAAAGAGGAGCGCGAAAAGCTGTTCGCGGATATTCCCGATCTCGCCAGCACCGTTCCAGTCAAATCATCCCATGGCACTTCCTATCGGCCGATGGTCAGAATAGACCTGGTGATAGACGGCGTTACCGTTCCTGCCAAAGTTTCCATCATCGGGCGCTCCCATCTCGAATACCCGGTCATCGTGGGGAGAAAAAGCTTGAGGAAATTTCTTATCGATGTAAATAAATAAGCTTCATCCGCATATGCTTCTCGTTTTAAAAAGCAAGAAAGCTTCAGGTCCTCGGGTACAAAAACTTCTCGGCTTGCTCGGCGATCAGCTTTCCAGCCGCGGCGTAGCATTTTCTGTTTCAAGTTTTGAGGACATCGAGGTGTTCATCGAAAAAGGAAATGTCGATCTTTTTATTGAGAAAAAGCCTCTTGAAAACTGGAATACGATTTATCCGAGAAAAGTAGGGAGGCATGGCGGTCTCGCCTTTATGCTGGCGCACCTGGCAAAAAAGAAAGGGGTCTACTTTATCGATCGCTTTCATGAGCAGATAAAGGATTCTTCGGATGTCGCCAAGATCGTTCAGATGTTCCGCTTGGCATTGGCCGGAGCATCCATTCCGAAAACCTACTTCGCCGGAAGCTACTCGGAAGAACACTTGAAAAGCGCCGAAGAATATCTCGGCTTCCCGATCGTCGTCAAAGAATGCAATACCTCCCAGGGAGCAGGTGTTTTCTTGGCGAAAGACCTATCTTCTCTGCAAGAGGTTATCGGCCGCCTTTCAGAAAAAAACGAGCGATCAGCGATATTCTTGCAAGAATTCATACCCAACACATTCGAGTATCGCCTTCTAGTGACTGGCGACAAGGTCGCTGTCGCCGAAAAGAAGATCCGTTCCGAAAAAGAAGAATTCAGAAACAATGTCCACCTTGGAGCAAGAGAGGAATTCATGGACGTAGATGCTGTAAAGGAAGAGATCCGGCGAGAAGCCCTGCTGGCATCAGCGATAACCGACATCCAGGTAGCCGGCGTAGATATCGTAGTAAAGGAAAACGGCGAGCCGGTGATATTCGAAGTGAACGCCTGCCCTGCGCTTACCCTTGATCCCGGTATTTCTCAAGAAATCGAGCGCTTAGCCGACTACCTTGCCTTATGCGAAAAAAAATAGTCATGTATTTCCATCGGCGCCCCTTGAGCTCCGATCCGTTTCAGAAGCTCGGAATCAAAAGATCCGTTTACCATTCTTTTTTCAAGAAAGGAACGGGCTTGGGGTTCGACATGTATGTAGCGAATGGAAAAGAAAACTACGAGCCTCCTCTGACATTCAAAGATGCCTATCTCTATACCGGAAACTTTTTCGAGTTACAGAAAGGCATTATAGAAGCAGACGCCGTATTCGATCGGAGCGGCGGGATTTCCTTCCCGCCCGTAGAAATCGGACAGAAAACTTTGAATAGCAGCGAATTCAAGCATCTCTGCCATGATAAGAATCTCATGGGAATCCGTCTTGGAAGATTCATGCCGAGAAGTTTCGTTATTAAAAACCAGGAGGAGCTTCTTTCTCAATTGAAAAGTCTCGAAGGCGCTCCTCTCGCCGTACTGAAACCGGCCAAGGGAATGCAGGGAAAGGGTATTCTTATCGATAAGCCGGAAAACTTGGCTCACGTCGTTTTGGAGGAAAAGAGCGAATATGTACTCCAAGAATTTGTCGATACCTCCCAAGGAATTCCCGGGATAACAGAGGGGTACCACGATCTTCGTATCGTTGTTGTCAACGGGAAGATTACCTTAGCCCACGTACGAACCCCTAAAGAAGGTTCTCTTCTGGCCAATGTCGCTTTGGGAGGATCTATCGAAGAAGTGCCTCTTGAGAAGATCCCTTCTTTCATTCTCTCGTGCGTCCAAGAAATTCAAGCTGTGATCGATGAGGAATTCGACTTCCCGCTCTACTCGATAGATTTCGGGATCCAGGCCGGTTCCCAGCCTTTTGTTTTTGAGCTGAATGACCAGATCGGCTTTCCTTCCGAAAAAATGAACTCTTCAGAGTTATTCATTGAAAATACTCTTGAAGCTCTTGCCAAACGGGCTTCGCGTTAAGGCCTTCGAATTTGAAACTGTTCTTCCAAAAAGAGTTCCTTCGGGTTCTCTTTTTCGCTTTTTTATGGTATACAATGGAGATACTCATTGTATATAAAATATGCGGTTTTTACGTAAAAAAAGACGAGTTCTAGCCACTTTATCAGAAACGAAAAAGATCGACTGGGGAAATTGGAGAGAGTGGGATTGGGAGAAAATCCGAAAAGTAGCAGGAATCGCCGGCGGGGCCGGATTTGTGCTGGTCGCGGCGCTTTTTCTCTATATCGCGAAAGATCTGCCGGACGCCGGGAATATCAACAAACGTTTCGTCGCCGAATCCACGAAGATCTACGATCGGAGCGGCGAACACCTTCTCTATGAGGTCCACGGAGAGGAGAAGCGCACCGTCATCCCCTTTGACCAGATGCCGGAAGTGGTCCGAGCCTCGACGATCGCCCTCGAGGACCAGGATTTCTACCACCATTTCGGCATCCAGCCGAAGGCTATCCTGCGCGCCCTTTTCAAGGATATTATCACCTTCGATACCGCCCAGGGAGCCTCGACAATTACCCAGCAGTTCGTGAAGAATTCGCTTCTCTCGAACGAGCAGACCCTGACGCGCAAGGTCAAGGAGGCGATTCTCTCCATAGAGCTCGAAACGCTTTTTACGAAGGATGAGATCCTCGCCATGTACCTAAACGAGATCCCGTACGGCCAGAACGCCTATGGGATCGAAGCGGCTGCAGAGACCTATTTCGGGAAGCCGGCACGCGATCTCTCGCTCGATGAAGCGGCGCTGCTTGCGGCGCTGCCCCGCGGTACAGCCTACTATTCCCCTTACGGCAGCCATCCGGAACGCCTCATCGCCCGCAAGGACTATGCGCTCATGCAGATGGCGAAACTCGGCTATATTACCGAAGAACAGGCCCAGGAGGCGATCGCAGCGAATACGCTTGATAAAGTCCTGCCCCAGAAGGACATTATCGCCGCACCTCATTTCGTCATGTATATCAAGGATTATCTTCAGGAAAAGTACGGGGACCAGGCAGTGGAACAAGGCGGATACAAAGTCATCACCACGCTCGATTGGGACAAGCAGCAGATGGCAGAAGAGGCCGTCCGCAAAGGATCGGCTGACAACAAGCGCTGGAACGCCTCGAATGCCGCTCTGGTAGCCATTGATCCGAAGAATGGCCAGATCCTCGCCATGGTGGGATCGAAGGATTACTTCGATGAATCCATCGATGGGCAGGTGAACGTCGCCATCCGCGACCGTCAGCCGGGGTCTTCCTTCAAGCCCTATGTCTACCTCACCGCCTTTACCAAGGGTTATCTGCCGGAAACGATGCTCTATGACGTAGAGACGGAATTCGATACCGGCCAGGAAAAATCCTATAAACCCCAGAATTATAACGGTAAGTTCAACGGCCCTCTCCCGATGAAGAAGACTTTGGGAGGTTCGCTCAACGTCCCGGCGGTGAAGACTCTTTATCTGGCCGGAGTGAAGGATTCCGTGAAGCTTGCCCATGACCTCGGAATCACCGGTATCAGCGATCCTGACCGGGTCGGGCTGTCTCTGGTGCTTGGTGGGGGCGAGGTGAAGCTCCTCGACCATGTAAACGCCTACGGCACCCTTGCCACCGGTGGTATCAAGCATGAAAAGAGCGCTATTTTGCGGATTGAAGATTCTTCCGGAAAAGTTTTGGAGGAATTCAAGCAAAGCCCTGGGGAACGCGTCGTGGAGGAAAAATACGTAGCGATGCTCGATTCAGTGCTCTCGAATAATGAGAACCGTGCCTGGGTGTTCGGCGAGAACTCTCCGCTGCGCTTCGACAACCGTCAGGTAGTCGCGAAAACCGGAACGACAAACGAGTTTCGTGATGGCTGGACCATCGGCTATACTCCCTCCCTTGCTGTCGGTGTCTGGGCTGGGAATAATGATAACAGCCCGATGGTGGCTGGCGCGGACGGCGTGAATGTGGCAGCGCCGATCTGGCGGGCATTCCTGGATAAAGCTCTCGGGAACTACGCCCTTGAAGAATTTCCGAAATATAATCCGGATGACGAGATCGGGGATGGCGAAGGAAAAACCAACAAGCCGATGCTTGCTGGAAAGCTCGAGGAAAAGAAGGATGTGAAAGTCTGCCGCATACCTGGTAAGAAAGATTACTGCCTCGCGAATAAATACTGTCCGGAAGATGAAGAGGAGAAGAAAGATTTCGCGAGCGATCATGATATTCTCCACTATGTGAATCGTGAAGATCCGCGCGGTCCGGAACCGGAAAAACCGGAAAATGATCCGCAGTACAAAAGCTGGGAAAAGGCAGTGGAAAATTGGTATGAGAAACAGAAAGGCGTGATTGTGCGCGATGTCCCGAATGATGAGTGCAAAGCGGAAGACTTCTCTAAATACAAACCTTCTATCGCTCTCGCAGCTCCGAGCGAGACCAGCAGCTCTTCTGTCGCTTTTTCTGCACAGGTAGACGCTCCGTACGGAACAAAACAAGTAGTCTACCGGATGGATGGCAGCGATATAGGGTCATCCACCTCCAAACCGTATTCTCTTTCCTACTCGATTCCGGGGAGTAAGAACAATAGCACCGTCACGATAGAGGCGGAAATAGAGGATAATAACGGGAATAAAGCGATAGATAAGAAAAGTATGCTGATCCACTACTAGAAAGTAGTGGATTTTTTGAAGCTCATCTCTAGTAGAAGATCTTTATCTCTTCCACCGCTTCTTGAGCGAGGAGGGTATTGATGCGATTTTTGAGATGTTCTTTCTGAAGAGCCGCTTCATTCCTCCAGAGAGAATTCCTCGCTCTCAAGGAAAGCTTCTTTTCTTTGTATGTTACCGCCTCGATATTCTCGCTCCCGCGGCTGCCATATTCTTCCTGGAGGATTTTCTTGCAGATAAAAAAGATGGTTTTTTCATCGAGAGGCTTCGAAAGAGCTGTTTCTTCCGTGCTCTTCCGTGAAGAAAGAAGGTCTCGGAGATTACGCATATTCTTTCCGGATCGGCATCATGATATAGAGATATTTTCCATCCTCCTCTTTCTTCTCTTCGTTGAATTCACGGAGTGCTACCGGAGAGGTATTCGTATTCGCGAGGAAGAGTAGTTTGTCCGAATGAAGCGCGTTTATCCCCTCTATCACGTAGCGCGGATTGAAAACGAGAGTGAGCGGCTCCGTTCCGGTTTGCACCTCCAAAGGGATAATACTCGTATTCTCGCCGATTTCTTTCGATTGAGAGACGAGCGTGCATTGTTTCTGTTCCGGATCGAAGATAAGTGCTATCTCGCCCGATGTATAAGAGGAAAGGGAGCTTGCTAACTTCAAAGAACGGAGGAAAAGATCTTTCTCTATGACCGCTTGGAGGGTGAATTTTTTCGGGATGATCTGCTGATAGTCAGGATACTTCCCGCTGATGATACGTGAAACGATCTGCACATTATCTACCTCGAAGAAAAGCTGATTTTCCTCGAGTGCAAGCTTGATATTCATCGTTTCGGGAGTAATCACCCGAAGGAGTTCTTGGAGAGTGGCGCTTGGGATGATAAGCGAGGTATTTTCAGAGAGAAACTGCTTATACCCCGAACTCTGATCAGTGAAAGGGATAATCTCTTCAGCAAGCCGGAAACTATCCGTTGCAGCGAGATGGAGCGCTCCTTCCTCAAAGGAAACATACACACCAGTCAATTCGATACGCGCTTCATTCGTACTCACACAGAAAAGAAGCCTTTGAAGCGCTTGTTTTACATCTTGAGCTGGGAGAGAGAAGGGATAGTCGTTTTTGTATTGCGGAATGATAGGGAAATCCTTTCCATCCAAACCTTTTATTTTCATCGTGTAGCCGCCGCTTGCAATAAAAAGGTGCTGCTGTACCACTTTGATATTCAAAACCTCTCCAGGTGGCAAATTATGCACAAAATGAGCAAAGATTTTCGCTGGTACAGTGAACTTTCCATCACTTTCTATTTTCGCCCCTACATAAACTACTACCCCGATTTCTAGGTTTGTCGCAGAAATCTTCAGTCTCCCTTTTTCAGTCTCCAGAAGAAGATTACTCAAGATCGGGAGCGAACTCTGTTTCCCGGCGATTCGGTCCAGATATGAGAGAGCGAGTGAAAGATTCTCTTGTGTACAGATAAGTTCCATAGGTTTCTGTAATCTTTAATATAATTATATATATTTAAAGATTTATTATTATGATTAAGACTGTGGATAGTGTGATAAGTGAAGTTTTTCTTTTAGATAAAGTATTTTTTATACAAAAAAGTTTTATATTTCTCCCACTTCCTCACCAAACTTAGTGGAAAACTTACTCTTATTATTTCTTCGCTCGAATAATCCACATTAAAGGCGTTGTTATCCTAGGGCTACCCACAGAAAAAGAGGGTTTATACAGATTTATCAACAATATTTAACTATAATAGAGGCGTTCTCGCAACGTATCAAGTTCCTCTTTCAACCGTGAATTGTTTTCTTTTTGTGTTTCAATCTTCTCAAATGCATGAAGCGCGGTCGTATGATCTCTACCTCCCAGAAGCTCTCCTATAGAAGAAAAAGGTATTTGGAGTTCGTTTCGGAGAATATACATCATTACTTGGCGCGGGTGAGAAATCTCTTTTTTCCGCCCTTTTTTGATCAACTCTTCTTTAGCGACACCATAAAAATCGCTGATTACCCGGAAAACATCATCAGAATGGATGTTTTTCTTGTTATCCTCGATGAGTTCGGCGAGGATCTTCTGGGTGTTTTCAAGACTCGGCGGAAGTTTATGGAATTCGCAATAAGCGATTATCCGGTTTAAAGCGCCTTCCAATTCCCGGATATTCTGATTTACCTTTTCAGCGATGTATTTCAGGGTGATTTCATCTATAATAAAGCCTTTTTCAAGGATTTTTGATTGAAGAATCGCAATCCTTGTTTCGAGGCTCGGACGGCTGATATCAGTGATCATCCCTCCTTCGAAGCGCGAACGCAGGCGTTCTTCGAGGGTAGCGATGGCTTTCGGAGGCCGATCGCTGGATATGACAATCTGCTTATTTATCTGATAGAGAGCATTGAATATATGGAAAAATTCGTTCTGGGTCTTTTCGCGGCCCGAGAGGAACTGCACGTCATCGATAATCAGAAGGTCCATTTGCTGGTAGTATTCCTTGAAAAGGTCTATTTTCTGGTTCTTGATCGAGTCGACGAGCTCTGTAGTGAAACGTTCCGAAGTGATGTATTTTATGCGCTTTTCCGGATGTTCCTTCATCACTTCATTCCCGATCGATTGGAGGAGATGCGTTTTCCCGAGCCCCACCCCGCCATAAATGAAGAGCGGGTTGTACACCATGCCGAGATTCTGGGAAACAGCATAACAAGCAGCGCGGGCAAGTTCGTTATTTTCAGCCACGATAAAATTCTCGAAGGTGTAACGGGAGTTTAAGTTTGTTTCATGAAAAACCTGGTTATTCAAACCCGGCGTATTGCTGAATACCGGCTTTTCAATAATTTTCTTCCGCACAAATCCGCTTTGTTCGCGGGGTATCGCCGCATCTACGTTGCGAACCGAATCCACAGAGATCGGAGCAGCGCCCGGCTTATTCTGGAGCGTGATAGCGCAACGGATTTCTTGGACAGACGGATCAAGACTCTTCAAAGCTTTGAGAATGTACATATTATACTTATTCTCAAGCCATTCTTTCGCAAACCCATTCGGTACGCCGATGGTTACCAAGCCATTCTGGTTATCCACCAGAGAAGTATTCTTGAACCAAGTAATAAAATTCGCTTTCGACAAAGAAAGCTCTATTTGGCCTAAGACAGCCTTCCAAAGTTCCTCATTAGTCATAAGCTCCTGCTTCAGAGAATAGCGAAGATTGAATGTCATTATATCACGCTAAAAAAGGATGAGCGAGGCTGAAAAATGGTTAAAAAGTGCATAACGGGTGGATAAGTGGATTTATACCCCTATTATTGACTTTCCTTGGCTTTCTGATACACTAAAGAAACTTTTTTACAAAGACTTTAAGTTATTGAGAGTGGTTCTATGAGCAAGAGGACGTATCAGCCGAAAACGAGAAAGCGGGCCAGACGCCACGGCTTTCTGAAGCGTATGAGTACCCCGGGCGGTAAGCGCGTGATCACCAACAGGCGCCAAAAAGGAAGGAAAAAACTTTCCGAATAGCATCCATATGCTGAAAAAAAGCCTTCGGATAAGGAAAAAAGAGGACTTTGAGAGGGTATTTCGTTCCGGAAGTCCCCTTTTTTTTAGAGAAATAGCCTGTAAAATAGCCAAAAACAGCACAGACTCGCTTCGGATAGGCTTTTCTTTCAGTAAGAAGCATTTCCCCTTGGCTACCCAAAGAAACCGCTTGCGCCGGCAGTTGAGTGCCTTTATCGAGGAAAGCTACGGAGAACTCCCAAAAGGGTATGACATCGTATTTTTTAGCTTAAAGAAGGGAAAAAACATCGAAAAAGAGGAATTACAAAGCTTTATTCTTAACATTAAGAGGAGTCTAAAAGACAAAAAATAAGCATATGGCCACACTTTTCCATACCTTTATCTACGATCCGCTCTATAACGCCCTCATTTTCTTTTACAATGTCGTTCCGGGAGCCGATTTCGGAATCGCCATCATCCTGACCACCCTCCTTTTGAAGCTCGTGATGCTCCCTCTTTCCAAGAAGCAGATCGAATCCCAGAAGAAAATGCAGGAACTGCAGCCGAAAATGAAGGAGATCCAAGCGAAGCACAAGACGAACAAGGAAGAACAGACAAAGGCCCTTCTAGAGCTCTATAAAGCCGAAAAAACCAATCCTTTTTCAGGCTGTCTCCCGCTCCTCGTCCAGATCGTCTTTCTGATCGCTATTTATCGGGTCATTATTTCCATCTCCCAAGCGGGATTTATGGTCAATCCGAACGATCTCTATTCCTTTGTGGCTAACCCTGGGGCCATCAATCACCTCTTCCTCCATTTTGTCGATCTTTCGCGGCCGAATTACGTGCTCGCGTTCCTCTCGTCCATTGCCCAATATTTCCAGACCAAAATGCTGCTCCATTCATTGCCCGCCCCTTCCAGCGCTACTGCCAGCCCTTCCGACCAACCGGACTTTGCGGCTATAATGAATAAGCAGATGCTCTACTTGGGTCCCGGACTCACCTTCTTTATCGGGGTAACCTTCCCGGCAGCCCTTTCCCTCTACTGGCTCTTCTCCACCCTCTTCATGATTGTCCAGCAGAAGTACATCTTCGCTCTTAAGAAGGCTTAATCCGCCGAAAGCTTATGGAAAATACTCCTCTTGCCACTTTGCAGCAGATTGCCGAGACGCTCGTCGAAAAGCTCGGCTTTTCTGGAACGATTTCGGTACGCGAAGAGGAGAATGATCCAGAAAGCTTCTTTATCGACATTTCCCTCCATACGGATCAGAATTTCCTCATCGGCCAGCATGGGATGAATCTGGCGGCGCTCCAACATATACTCCGCCTCCTCTGCCGCAAAGCTCTCGGGGAAAGAGTTTCTCTCGTGGTGGATGTGAACGGTTATCTCGCCGAAAAGCGCGGATTCTTGGAATCAGAAGCGGAAAAGGCCGCTCAAGAAGCGATTGAGACCGGACTTTCCGTCACTCTCCGGCCTATGCAGGCTTTCGAACGCAAAGTTGTCCACACGATTCTCGCGAAGAATGACCGGATTCTCACCGAAAGTGTCGGCAAAGGAGAGGAACGCAAGGTGCTCGTGCGCCTCAAGGATTAAACGCAGATTTTTTTATTTTCTTTTCGTATGGCGATTGCGCGGAAGATTGCCTATAATGTCGTCTTGAATTCTTTCTTCAAGGTGTTTTCGACGGTCGCACTCTCGCTTCTCTCTATCCGGCTGATCACCGGCTACCTCGGTCCGGACGGCTTCGGAAAGTATGCGACGATCCTCGCGTTCTTCGGTTTCTTCTCCGCTATCGCTGATCTGGGTCTCGGTCCGGTAACTGCTCGGGAAATATCCCGGGAAGGAGCCGAAGAGAAGAAGATTCTCGGAAACATCGTAGCGCTCCGCCTGCTTTCTTCGCTTGCGCTTATCCTCATCGCACCGCTCGCACTTCTCGTTTTCCGCTACCCGGAAGATCAGGAGTGGGGAATCCTCATAGCCGCTGCGGCCGTCCTTTTCTCCACCCTTTCCCTGGTGCTCAATGGCATCTTCCAGAAGTATCTGGCCATGGATAAAGTGGCGATGATCGAGTTCTGCGGCAAATTCCTCCAGGTAGCGCTCGTGGTGTTTATCGTGCGGGAGGATCTCGGATTTCTCCCGATTGCGGCGACGCTTCTCGTCTCGCTTTCCTTCAATGCTATCCTCGTCTTCTGGTGGAGCCGGCGTTATGTAAAGTTCTCTCTCGCGCTCGATTTTTCCTACTGGAAAGAATTTCTCAAGGAATCGCTTCCTATGGGAGCGACAGCTATCATCACCTTCGCGTATTTCAAGTTAGACACCATCCTCCTCTCGCTCATGCAGTCGAATACGGATGTCGGCATCTACAATGTCGCCTACAAGATCATGGAGAATCTCATCTTCTTCCCGGCAATGCTTGCCGGATTGATTCTGCCTCTTCTTTCACGCTCGATCTATACCGACCGCAAGCGTTTCAATGAAATCGCCGACAAGACATTCAAAGTCTTTTTCCTTATCGTAGCGCCTCTTATTGTCGGTACCTGGTTCTTGGCTCCGGATATCGTCCAGATCGTCAGCGGCGAGGGCTTCCAGGCATCCGTGCCGGTGCTGCGCATCCTTATCTTCGCTCTCGGATGCATCTTCTTCGGCCATTATTTCAATATGCTTCTCATCGTGAGCAACGCCCAGCGCAAGCTCATGGTAGCGCTTTTCTTTGCTGCCGTATTCAATATCAGCCTGAATCTTTTCCTCATCCCCACTTATTCTTTCATCGGCGCCGCCTTCACTTCGGTCGCGACAGAGCTTCTGGTCATTACGCTTACCGGATTCCTCGTTTTCCAGCATGTGAAGTACCGGCCGTCATTCGAGCATATCGGCAGGATTCTTTTCGCTTCCGGAGCGATGGGGGTCTCGCTCTTTTTCTTGGAACCGTACTCGTTCTTTCTCGCTGGGATCTCCGGAGTCACTATCTATATAGGCAGCCTCTGGATTACGCAAGCTATCTCTTATGAGGAGCTCCGCATGATTTTTTCAAGCAAAGAGACTGCTCCTGCGGCAGTCGAGAACCCGATCTCTTAAGCTTCTCCCTATGCCGGTTCCCAAAGTCGCTCTCATCGTTTTGAACTACAATAGCGGAGCGCATCTCAAGCGTGCTCTCACGTCCCTTTTCGCGCTCGAGTATCCGCGAAAAGAGATTATCGTCGCGGACAACGCATCGACAGACGCTTCGTTCGATGAGGCGAAACAGGATTTTCCTCAAGCGAGTTTCCTCCCATTCTCAAAAAATTACGGTTTCGCAGCGGGGATGAACCGGGCTATCGAACACGCGTTCTCGAGAGGCGCGGATTTCGTATGGCTCTTCAATCCGGATGCGACCGCTGAAAAAGATGCGCTCACTCTCCTCGTAGCGGCTGCCGAAAAATTTCCGAAGGGAGCGCTCCTCTCGCCGGTCATCTTCGATAACCTGGGAAACGCCTGGTTTGCCGGCGGAAAGATCGATTTTTTCCGGATGCGCGCCGTCCATGAACGAAGGATTCGAAGCGCATCTCCCTACCCGAGCGGTTTTCTCTCCGGATGCGCGCTCCTTATCCCGAGGAACGTCTGGGAACAAGTCGGTCTGTTTGACGAAGCGTTCTTCCTCTACTACGAGGATACCGATTACTCGCTCCGCGCCCGGAACATGGGCTACCCTCTCCTCGTCGTTCCGGGGGCCAAGGCGCGCCATGAGGAACAGAGCGAGGAAAGCCCGCAAAAGCTCTACTACCTCGTGTTTTCAGGCCTTATTTTCTTTACCAAGCATGCGAAAGGCTTGATTAGGCCCTATACGCGGCTCTATGTTACAATACGAAGAATCAAAAATGCTCTAGATGTGTTTTTCGGGAGGGAAAAAGCGCGCATGGTAGCCCAGGCTTATCGCGATTTTTTTTCCAAAAGACATGGAACATCCGGCAATTTCCCTCATCTTCGTTAACTATCGGAGCGCACGCTATCTCGAAAAAGCGCTCCGAAGCCTCTTTCGGGCAGAAAACCAAGGAACTTTCGAAGTCATCATCGTCAATAACGACGCGAGCGAGTCGAAAACCCTTCATTCTTTCCAGAGAGCCTACCCCATACAAGTGCTTGAGGCAGGTGGGAATAAAGGTTTCGGAACAGCCGCTAATCTGGGCGCGGAGGCGGCCAGGGGCACCGTCCTCGGCTTTCTGAATCCGGATGTCGAATGGCCCGGAAAGCAGCTGGAAGCGATACAGGAAGTCTTTTCCTCCTCATCCGAACCGGCGGTCCTCGGCATCAGTCTCCTCGACGCCTCTGGAAAGGAGGCGCGCTTCGGCCGAGGGCAGGAAGTTTCGCTCCTCCGGATCATCCGGAATCACTTGCCTCTTCAGAATACCTCCTCTCGAGAAGTTGCCTGGGTAAGCGGAGGCGCTCTCTTCATCCCCCGAACATTCTTCCAGAAGATCAAGGGTTTCGATCAGGAATTTTTCCTCTACTATGAGGATGTGGATCTCTGTAAGCGCGCCAGGCAGGAAGGCGCGGCTATCCGCTTCGACCCGCGCTTCACGGTCACGCATTTCGGAGGCAAAAGCCAGGACTCGCGCTCTCTCCAGAAAGAGCGGTACTACGCTTCCCAAAAACGCTATTTCGAGAAACACCGCATCCTCTTCGAGCAGCAACTCCTCTTCCTCTTCCATCGCTTCAGAAACTTCTTTTTGTGAGTATGTTTGAAACAGCGCTTTTTTGGATTTTTCTCTTGCTTCCTTTCCAGTTCGCCCTCTCCCCGGCTTCTGGTATCGACTTCGCTTTGATCCGGGTGGCGATCCCTCTTCTCTTTCTGGCCTGGCTCGCTTCGGGCCTCACAAAGCGATCCCTTAATCTTCCTTCCCCATTCCTTTTTTCCATACTTCTTTTCTTCGCGGCGTTCAGTTTCCTGTCGATGTTTTGGGCTTCCGAGCCGGGATGGGCTTTCCGGAAAGCTTCTTTCCTTGCGAATTTCCTTCTCCTTTTTCCGATTCTTTGGGATGTAGCCGAGGAAAAATATGTGCGGATGAGGCTTGCCAAAGGCGTTGTCTTAGGCGCTTTTGTAGCGGCCTGCATCGGGATTTTCCAATTCTTCCTCCAGTTCATTGTCGGGGTAGAGACACTTTTCCGGTTTTGGACGAATACTTTGCTCCCCTTCTTTCTCGGTGAGAATTTCGCTTCGGCAGTCGCAACGTACCCGAGCCTTCTCGTGAATGTTTCCGGGGAGACCCTTATGCGCGCTACGGCGTTTTTCCCCGACCCGCATCTCTTTTCTCTCTTCATGGCTATATCGGCTTTTCTTTCGCTCGGGATATTTATGGAAAACCGGAAAACTTTCTGGGCAATCGTCTTCGGCATTCTGACACTCGCGGTCCTTCTCGCTTTTTCCCGAGGCGGATACCTCGCTTTGTTCGGTGGAGGCACTTTGCTCGGATTTTTTCGTATGCGAGAACATTTTTCTTTACGAACGTTTCTCATTTGCTTTCTCGGCGTACTGGCTTTTCTCGGAATATTTTCCACGACACCGGTGGGTACGCGTTTCTTCGAGAGCTTTTCGCTCGAAGAAGGATCGAACCGAGCCCGTCTGCTGCTTTGGGGCGAGGCTCTCGAGCATATCCGAGAGAGGCCGCTTCTCGGCACGGGGCTCGGCAATTATCCGCTTGCGGTCAAACCTGAAGCGACCTATCGCGAGCCGATCTATGCCCATAACCTCTTTCTGGATCTCACTCTCGAACTCGGTTTTATCGGTCTCCTCGCTTTCATTCTCTTGCCGCTCATGGCGATTTTCGGGAGCTATAAGGTGAGGAAAGACCCTCTTGTTTTGGGATACCTCGGAGCGCTCACAGCCTTTCTCGTACATTCCTTCTTTGAAACCCCGATATACTCGGTCCATGTGTTCCCGTTGTACCTTCTCGTTCTTGCAGCACTCATGAGAAGCGGAAAAGGAAGAGTTTCCCCTCGCAAAAGCGAGGCGCTTCGGCTATCATGAAGGCGTATGACGCACCCTTCCTTCTCAAATCTTCTCTTCGGGCTCCCCTTTCTTTTCCTCCTGCTTGCACAAGAAAAGATCCTTTTAGGCTCTCTGCCGCTCTACTCCCTGGAAATAGCGAGTATCCCGGTTTTCGGTTATGCCTTGTGGAGGTTCCTTGTATCTGACGAAAAGCTTTCTTCTCTTTTTTCTGCTGATAAGCTGCTTTCCCTCGGGGTGTTCCTGGCACTTTCAGGGGCTGCTCTCTCTTTCTTCGTGAACCCGTTCTCGCTCACCGGTCTCGGTATGCTGAAATCCTGGTTCTTTTTCCCAGCTTTTCTCTTTTTCGCAGGTATCAGCATGCGGAAGGAGCTCTCCGCCGAAAGATTGCTCATTTTCTGGCTTCTCGGGACGCTTTTCGTGGCTGTAGCCGCTTTTCTCGGCATCCGGGAAGGCATCTATACCTTCGATCAGCGCCTGGCTTTCCCCTACAGTTCTCCGAACTTCCTCGCCATTCTTCTCTTGTCCGGTATCCTCATCGCTTCGGCTTTCGGGACGCGTTATTTCCGCACCAAAAAAGGGCTCTCCTGGCTCTTTTTTCTCGCAGCCTTACTCCTTCTCGTTCCATTCATAGAAACCCGCTCCTACGGCGCCTGGGCCGCCCTCTCGGGTGCTTTCGTTTGGCTCCTCTCCTCTAGGAGCAGCGCTTCTGGGCTCCGCAAAACCCTGGCTGCCGCCCTTCTTTTGGCGGCGGTCTCGACAACAGCCTTCTTTTTCTCTGAAAGCGGTACAGGAAAGTGGCAATCCCTGGTCCATTTCGACGAACGCTCGTCGCTTTCGTCACGGGAGATGATCTGGAAGGCCTCTTTTGCGATTTTGGGCGACTCCCCTTTCTTCGGAATCGGCGTCGGACGCTTCCAGGAAACATATCTGGAGTATCAGCGTCATTTCCCACCGTACCTCGAGTGGGCAGTCCCGGAGCCGCATAATCTGATACTCGCTTTTTGGTTTGGTACCGGGATAATCGGGCTAAGCGGATTTCTCCTCGTTATCGGAAGAAGTCTTTTCCTTCTTTGGCGCATCCTTCCGGAAAGAAAGGATCTTGCGAGTCTAGCTCTCTCCTTATGGGGAGCACTTCTCCTCTTCGGCCTTCTCGATACGCCATATTTCCGGAATGACCTGGCATTCCTCTTCTGGATGCTCGTCCTTCTTTCTTTTCTTGTGCAACAAAAACTCCCCCTTACGGAGGAGCGGACTTTCGTTGGAGAGAAGAAAAGAGGCTAGAGATCGATGCGATGGAGGCGGCCGGATTGCCGATCGGTAAAGAAGAGAGCATCTTCTTCGGACGACAGGAACAGATCAGTACTGTCGAAACTCTGGGCCACATCCTTCGGCTCGAGGAGACGCGTCTTTTTGCCGGTCTCGATATCCATTTTCCAGAAGGTGTCTTTCGTGGCGAGGGATTTCTCGAAGTAGTCATTCGGAAGCGTCGCGTTTTCCGGAAGTCCGCCAGGGAGGGCATAGTAGAGGAAAGCGCTGTCGCGAGACCAGACGATTTTCGAAACGAGGGTAGGCAGCGCCAAGGAGCGCGCCTCGCCGCCGTTCTTGTTGAGCAGGCTGACGGAAAGCGTATTCCCGCCCTTCTCCGAGCTCCCGCTCATGACGATCTTCTCTCCGTCCGGAGACCAGAGATAGTCGCTGCCGTAACCGTCCCCGAAAAGGGTTTTGCGGCCGGTACCATCGCTCGAAACGCTCTCGAGCACGGTCTTTTCCAGCGCATTCGGACGACTCCAGAAAGAGACGGAACTGCTCTGCGGGACAGCCGAGAGGTAGGCATCGCGGGCTCCCAGTTTGGCAAGCTCTTTCCAGCTGCTTCCGTCGGGATTCGCGATGTTGAGCGAGCGCTCGGAGTTTTTCGGATCGGTATAGAGATAGAAAATCTTGTCCCCGAGATTGGTCCAGGCGACCCGGGTCACTTCCGGCTTGAGCGCGACTAGGCTCTTAGTCTGAAGATCGGCCGTGTGCCAGATGTTCCGTCCGTCGAGCTTGATGCTCAAAAGAGCCTTATCACGCTTCGGAGACCAGACGATACGAGACGGTTCTCCCGGGAGGTTGCTTAGGAGAACGGATTTGTCCTTGCCTTCGAGCGTCGCTTTCTTCAGAGCCTTATCATCGAATGAGTAGTAGTAGACCTTCTCGTCTCCTCCCATGACTGCTCCCAAGAGGGGCTCATTGATAGGGTTCTTCACCAGCGAAACTGCGACGGAGTCCTCGCCGGCTTCCGGAACGATAACCGCCTCGTTCTTGCCGGTCTCGGCTACCGGACTGTTGGAGTTGTTCTTGAATGCGAAATTGTACGCTCCCAGGAAAATGAGCGTCAGTACTAGAAGCGTCAATGATCCGTAAAAGACCTTCTTCATGGCTAATTGAGACAGTATTTTCCGAAATTCACGTGGAAATGCTCACTGTTTTCATCCCAGAAGTCTCCGCCGGTGATAGGATCACGATATATTGCTCGCCCACTAGAAGTTCCGCAGCGCGGCTGCTTGGTGATATAAGAGGAAATACTCTCTCGCCGGATATCCACAATTGGCCGGCCAATGCCATGGGTGGCATGGCCCACTTCTGTTCCGCCGGTAATGATCGGGCTGCACCCGCAGCCTTGTTTGAAAGCTACGAGTTTCGCAATGGTGGATTTCGGAATCCCATCCAAACTGGTACAGGATTTATTCTTCTGATCGCTGCAATTTCCGCTTGAACTCAACCTAATTCCGCTCGCGTTCAGAATCGCGAGCGCTTCGGCATGAGTATATTGATTGGGGTCTACGACAATCGTACGAGCTCTTCCTCCGGTGACTTGCACTACCTGGCCTTCGATCGGGGCGCCGACTACCGGGGCCATGCCAGTAATCTGGAGCTTGGTCAGGTCGGGATTGATGACATTGAGGATGAGATAAGCAATAATGGCTAAAATAAGCCCTATAATCGCATCCCGGATCACGTCTTTGGCAGTACCGAGGCGGGAGGTGTTGCCGGCGCTTGTGAGATACATGAATCCGCCGATCACCAGCATGAGGACCGCGGAAATCACTATGAGGATCAAGCCGAGCCTGTAGATCCCTTCGAAATAAAGGCCTAAATCGCCGGTGGTATTATCGAGAAACGGTATTTTCTCGAGCGGCGTATAGCTGAAGCCCTGTGCGGAAACGAACGCTGGTACCGAGAAGAGAAGGAAAGAAAGAAAGCCGAAGCGAACACTCTGCCAAATTTTGTTTTTGCGCATATTCTTTTTGTCAGCACCGCCATTATACCACAGAGAGAACCCGGGAGAAAAACAAAACCTCTCTCTTCAGGCCTTGCAAGAGAGGGGTTTCTCTTTGTTCCGATTCCTACCACTCGAGGGTGCCACCGACCTGGTATTCGGTGACGCGGGTCTCGAAGAAGTTCTTCTCTTTGGAGAGGTCGACCGCTTCCGACATCCATGGGAACGGATTGACGACATTGTACTGGGCGGGGAGTCCCACGCGCTCCAGGCGCCGATCCGCGATGTGCTCGATGTACTGCTTGAAGTTGTCGCTGTTCATGCCGAAGATGCCGTTCGGGAAGACTTCCCGAGCGAAGGTGTATTCGAGGACCACAGCCTGTTTGATGAGGTCGATGATGTGAGCCTGGAAGTCTGCAGTCCAGAGCTCGGGCTGTTCCTCCTTGATGGTGTTGATGAGGTTGATGCCGAAATTCAGGTGCTGGGACTCGTCGCGCATGATGTACTGGATCTGTTCGGCGCTTCCCATCATCTTGTTCTGGCGCTGGAAACCGAACATGACCGCGAACGAGCTGTAGAAGAAGATGCCTTCCATAATGAGCGAGAAGACGCAGATGTTCTCGAGGAATTTCTGGTCGTTTTCGAAGGTACCGGTCTTGAATTCCGGGTCGAATATCCCCTCATTGAAGCCGAGAACGAAAGCGTCCTTATTGTAGATGGATTCTACCTCGCGATACATGTTGAAGATCTCTCCTTCTTCCAGGCCGAGCGACTCCACGATGTACTGGTAGGCATGGGTGTGGATCGCTTCCTCGTAGGCTTGGCGCAGGATATAGAGGCGGCACTCCGGAGAGGTGATATGGCGGTAGAAAGCGAGTGCAACATTGTTCGCGGCGATCGAATCGGCAGTCGTGAAGAAGCCGAGAACCGTTTTCAGCGCCTTACGTTCGTCTTCCGAGAGCACGGAATTCGATTTCCACTGCTCGATATCCTTCTGCATGCCGATCTCGGTCGGGAGCCAATGATTGGCATTCCCGGCGAGGTAGGCCTCCCAGGCGAATTTATGCTTCATCGGGTAGAGCTGGATGACATCGGCATCGGCCCCGTTGATCACCCTTCTTTGGTTTATGTTGACCTTCTGGTCGGTTTTGTTGATAGGCATAGCGGAAAGAACGTTTAAGAGGGATTATTGGCAGGATTCGCACGTCGGGTCATCGATGCGGCAGAGCTTCACTTCGCCGGTCGGAGGAGCGCTCACGATCTTTTTTTCCGGTACCGGGGCCGGAGCGGACATCGGAGCACCTGCTTCGATCTTCGCCGAGTCCGCCTGTTTACGCGTGTGCGTCGAGCCGAATTGGGCCGTATCGACGGTAGACTTCTCTACTTGGGAAGCGGCGAGAGTGCGCAGGTAGTAGGTGGTCTTGAGTCCCAGCTGCCAGGCGTATAGGTAGACTTCGGAAAGCTGTTTTCCGGAAGTGCCTTGGAAGAAGATATTGAGCGACTGGCTCTGGTCGATCCATTTCCCGCGGTAAGCGGCGCTCTTGATGAGCCAGCGTGGATCGATCTCGAAGACCTCCTTGTATTTCGCGCGGATGTTTTCAGGAATCTCCGAAATGTTCTGGATGCTGCCGTCGTTGTACTTGATCTTCCCGACCATCTCATAATCCCAGAGATTGAGCTTCTTCAATTCTTCCACGAGATACGGGTTCAGCACGATGAAGTCCCCGCCCTGATTCGACTTCACGTAGATGTTCTTGTAGATCGGCTCGATCGACGGGATGGACCCGACGATGTTCGAAGTCGTGGCAGTCGGAGCGACGGCGAGGCAGTTGGAATTGCGCATCCCGTATTGGCGGATAGCTTCGCGTACGACGCTCCAGTCCAGGCGCGCGGTGCGCGGGACATCGATCTTCATGCCGCGCTCGGTTTCGAGGAGGTCGAGCGTGTCAATCGGCAGGATATTCCGATCCCACTTCGATCCCTTGTAGCTCTCGTACGTGCCGCGTTCCTTCGCGAGATTCGCAGAGGCGAGGAGAGCGTAGTAGGAGACCCCCTCCATGCTGCTGTCGGCGAATTCGACCGCCGCCTCGGAATCGAAATTGACATTCATCTGGTAGAGCGCATCGTGGAAGCCTCCCATGCCGAGTCCGACCGGACGATGCTTCATGTTCGAATTCCGCGCTTCTTTCGTCGGGTAGAAGTTGATGTCGATGACGTTGTCGAGCATGCGCATGCCGACCGTCACGGTTTCTTTCACGAGCTCCTCATTCCATTTTCCGTCCTTCACGTGCTTGGCGAAGTTGATCCAGCCCAAGTTGCAGACAGCCGTCTCGTCTTCGGAAGTGTTGAGCGTGATCTCGGTGCAGAGGTTCGAGTTATGGATGACGCCGACGTGGTCTTGCGGGGAGCGCACGTTCGAAGGGTCTTTCCAGGTGATCCAAGGATGGCCGGTCTCGAAGAGCATCGCGAGCATCTTCTTCCAGAGGTCGCGGGCCTTCATGGTCTTCGCGAGGTACATATGGCCGGCGGCAGCTTCCTTTTCATAGTGAGCATAGCGCTCCTCGAAGGCGCGGCCGAAGATATGGTGCAGATCCGGGACTTCTTCCGGGGAGAAGAGGGTCCAGTCCCCGTCTTCCATCACGCGCTTCATGAAGAGATCGGGAATCCAGTTGGCGGTGTCCATGTCATGGGTGCGCCGCCGCTCATCGCCGGTATTCTTGCGGAGCTCCAGGAAGTCTTCGACATCGGCGTGCCAGCTTTCCAGGTAGACGCAGGCTGCACCGCGCCGCCGGCCGGAGCGATTGATGGCGACGGTCACGTCATTGGCGATTTTCAGGAACGGGATGACGCCCTGGCTCTCGACGCCCGTGCCCTTGATGAAGGCGCCGGTCGCGCGCACGTTGGTCCAGTCGGTCCCGATACCGCCCGACCATTTGGAAAGCTGCGCGTTGTCCGAGTAGGTCTTGAAGATGTTATCGAGCGAGTCGCTGACGGTATTCAAGTAGCACGAAGAGAGCTGCGGCGAGGCAGTTCCGGAATGGAAGAGTGTCGGCGTGGACGGAACGAAACGGAAGGTCGAGATGACATCGTAGAATTCTTTGGCTCGCTTGGTCCGGTCGTTCTCACGGAGAGCGAGACCCATAGCCACGCGCATCCAGAAGGCCTGCGGAGTCTCGAGGATCTTCTTCGTGCGAGGGTTGGCGATGAGATAGCGATCGTAGAGCGTCTGGATACCGAGGTAGCGGAAGAGATCGTCGCGCTCGATCACGAGTTCCTGGCTCATGGCTTCGAGATCGTATTCGAGAAGCTTCGGATCGAGCCGCTCGATACGCACGGCTTCCTTGATGTTCTCGACGAAGGCGCGGCGATAGAGCGCTTCGAGATCCGAGAAATCGATCTTTTCTCCTCCGACCGTCTCTTTGTAGATGCTGTTTAGGAGGATGCGCGAAGCGATGTGCGAGTAGAGCGTGTCCTGTTCCATGAGGGCGCGCACGGTCATCATGAGCGTACGGAAAACATCGGTCGTCTTGATCCCGTCATAGAGTTCGGACTGGGTCTGGTTGATGATGAAGTCCACGTCTACCTGCGTTGCGAGCTCGCCGGCCATCTTGCGGAAAGAGGCCTCGAGCTTTTCGCGGGAGAATTTTTCCGTACGTCCGTCGCGCTTGGTGACGAGAAGCGCACGTTCCTCGATCTTCTTGATGGTTTCTTTCTTCTTCTCTTCGCGCTCTTTCTGGTGCTCGTACCGGTAGAGGATGTAGGACTTGGCGACATCGAAGTAGCCCCCCTTCATGAGCTCTTTCTCGACGAGGTCCTGCACGTTCTCTACTGATGGAACGCTGTTTACGAAAAGGACTTCCAGCTGGCGGATGACTTCGTCGGCAAGCGCCTGTACACGCGCAGGGTCTTTGGTTCCCGTGACTGCTACGAAAGCCTTTTCGATCGCGATTGCGATCTTGCCGCTTTCGAATTCAACGATCTCACCGCTCCGCTTTTTGATCTTCAGGATATTGTCCGCCATATGTGTCGCTCATTGAGATGAGGCAAATCATTCGCTTGCACCCAGATCTCTCTATTAAGGGATAAAAGATTATTGAGAACCGCTCTTATTTCTGGAACCGCGCGCTGACCGTCTCCCAGTCGATGGCCTTGGAGAAGGCAGCGATATAATCCGCTTTCTTGACGCCGTAGTCGAGGACGAAAGCATGTTCGAAAACATCCATGACCAAAAGAATGCGCGCTCCGGCAAGATGTCCGGCATCATGTTCGTTGATCCAGAGGTTGAAGAGCTCGCCGGATTCTTCATCCTGCACGAGAAGCACCCAGCCGATGCCGCGCATCGCTCCGATTCCGAAAAACCGCTTCTGCCAATTTTCAAAACTACCGAAAGATTTTTCAATCTGTTCCTTCAGAGGGCCATCCGAAAGAACGCTCCCTCCTTTTTTCATATTGCCGAAATAGTATTCGTGGAGACGGATGCCGTTCCACTCCCAACCGAAGCGTCTCTGCAGTTCCGAATACTCCGGCGTGCCGATCTCTTTCGTTTCCAAAAGTTCGATGAGCTTGTTCGTGTTCGTCACGTACCCTTCATAGAGAGTGAAGTGATTCGTGAGGAGCGTATCGCTTAGGCCTTCGGTACCGAGAAGGTGCGAATAATTTTTGGCGGTGTAGGTCGGCATATGGAATGTATTTAAGAAATTATTTTATTATTTTTTTGAGAATTTTCTCTGGAAATTTTTCGGGTCGCTTCCGTATAATACGAGTGGAAAATTGCGGTGTCAAATAACGGCTGCCAGAGCCCTCTTTCGGTCCGTATTTTACGTAAAAAATGATAAATCAACTATATGTTGTGCATGCAATAAAGATATTACCACAAGATGCGAAAAGAGAAAACGGCCATTCCCTTGCCAAAAAAGCAAATCCGTGTCACAAGAACAAGACGCCATCCGCCCCTCGATTTCCTGGGGTGCTCCCCGGGAAAGAACAGGAATACCACGAAACCAGCTATGGAACCAAGACCCCTCGGCATGACCTTTTTCGTGCCCAGAAAATATGTCGATAAGCGTCTCGATCTGGCGCTTGCGAGCCTCCTTCAGGGACACCCGGATATGCCGGAAGGTGCCCGTTTTTCCCGTTCCGAACTCAAGAAGCTCATACTCTCCGGGGATATCCTCCTAAACGGGAAGCGCGCGAATCCCGAAACCAAGCTTTTCTATAAGGATAAGATCACAGTGTCCGAAGCGATTTGGAACAGCGAGGCAGTCGAAAAAAGAACTCTGGGTGCCAGAAGGTATACCCTTGGGGTATTGGAGGAGAATAAGGACTTTCTGGTGCTCAATAAAGAGAGCGGTATTTCCGTGCATCCCAAGGCCGGGAGAAAGTCTTCTGATTTTTCCCTTATTGAAGCCATTCTTTTCCGTTATCCGGAAATCAAGGATGTCGGAGAAGACGAAGAGCGTCCGGGAATAGTCCATCGTTTGGATCGTGAGACTTCCGGAGTCCTTGTGGTTGCTCGGACAGAAAAGGCGTTTCAGGCGCTCAAACAGGCCTTCCAGGAGAGACAGGCGGAAAAGACCTATCTNGCCCTGGTTTATGGGAAAATGCCTCAAGAAGCTGGGATTATCGATCTCCCGCTGACCCGAAAGAAGGGAACTCTGAAGCGCCGCATCGCCCGGGCAAGGGATGGAGAAGACCCCCAGAGGCGCGAGGCGGTCACCGAATACCGGGTATTGGCGCATTTCCCAGGTTCCGGAGCAAGTTTGGTGGAATTCTCCCCGAAAACGGGCCGGATGCACCAGATCAGGGTTCATGCTGCCGCTTTGGGAAATCCTGTTCTCGGAGACAAGCTGTATGCTTCCAAAGCCTCCCGGGCGGCATTCCCGGATATTCCCCGGCATATGCTCCATGCGGAATCGCTTTCCTTCCCTCTTTTCGGCCAAAAATACGTATTCTCCGCTCCGCTCCCGGAAGATTTTCGCGGGCTCTTGGAGGATATTGACGAAACCGGAGGATTTCGCTATGATAATGGGGCCTTGAAAAGCCTGTCTTCATAGAGACATTAGGCTTTTTTATATTTACTACAGTCTTTATCCATTATTCGCTTGCCGGAAAGATTTTTTCGGATGGCTCCCAATCAGAAGCTTATGCACCAACAGCTCATCTCATTCAATAAGACGCAGCGGAAAGATTTCGGTCTTCCCGAGCTTCATGCAGGCGATGTCGTGAAGGTCTACCGCAAGATCAAAGAAGGCGGAAAAGAGCGTACTCAAGCCTTCCAGGGAACAATTATCGCTATCCGTGGCGGCCAGAGCTCTTCCCAGATCCTCACTATCCGCAAGGTTTCTTTCGGAATCGGCGTGGAGCTGGTGCTCCCGCTTTCTTCTCCGCAGATCGAGAAGATCGAGTTCGTGAAGCGCACGAAGGCTCGCCGTGCCAAGCTCTACTTCGTCCGCGACAAGTCGGTCAAGGTCCTTTCGAAGAAGCTGAAGACGGTGGCCTTGAAAGACAGCCAGAAGCCGGCCGTAGCCGTTGTCGAGACCGCTTCCGAGGAAGTGGAAGAGGTTATCGAAGAAATGGCTCCAGAGCAGGCTGAAGAAGCAGAAGTAGCGGGAGTAGAAGCGGAGGCTTCGCAGGAGACAGAAGAAAAGAAAGAGGCTTAATCGCACTCTTTCACATGCCCAGGTGGCGGAATTGGTATACGCGCTAGCTTGAGGTGCTAGTTCCCGCAAGGGATTGGAGGTTCGAGTCCTCTCTTGGGCACACCGGAAAACTCGTCTGCACGCTTAGCTCAGTTGGTTAGAGCACCTCGTTTACACCGAGGGGGTCCAAGGTTCGAGTCCTTGAGCGTGCACCAAAGTACTGTTAAGATGCGATGGCAAGCCGAGGTAGCTCAGTGGTAGAGCAGAGGACTGAAGATCCTTGTGTCGGCAGTTCGATCCTGCCCCTCGGCACACGAGAAAAGATTGAGAAGGACAGAGTTTTTTGATAATATCGGTGTGGATATGGGTGGATAAGTGAGTTATACGGTAGTTATCCACCGGACTTTGGCTTATCCGGGACTGTAGCTCAGCGGTAAGAGCAGGCGGCTCATAACCGCTTGGTCGCTGGTTCGAATCCAGCCAGTCCCACTATAGTAGAGTCTTTTGAAAATACTGCATAAGCAGTTATTTAGCAGCAGATTCAATAGGTACTATAAGCGGGTATCGTGATAAGTCAGAGGCTATCTGCGGCCAGCATGAACCTCGAAAAACAGATATTTTAACAAATCAATAGGTACTATAAGCGGGTATCGTGATAAGTCAGAGGCTATTATGCCGCTATCATGAGTCTTGCGAAGAGATATTTAACAGATCAATAGTATATAAGCGGGTATCGTATAGCGGCTATTATGAGTCCTTGCCAAGGACTAGATAGGGGTTCGACTCCCCTTACCCGCTCACAAAGTGAGATATGGAATCGAGTACAATAGCCTATGTTTTCGATTTTGTTGCTGGATTTTGGATCATAAAGTCTATTGTTTTAAGATCCAAGAGAGTAATAAAAGACGAGTCAAGAACCTACTATGGTGGAAATGCTTTAGTGCTTAGGGCACAGCTAAGCGCTTTCTATGATGGTTGGATTGGACTAATTTTTCTTGCTGTAGCGACATTGTTGCATTTGTTCCATTTTTCGATGAATCCTTGCTGGGCGCTATTATTAATTGCTTTAGCTCATATTTCCGCAATTTTAATTTCAAAGTTCTATATTGAGAAAAAGATAGCACTACTTATGAAAGAAGAATATCCAATTCCAGTAGATAAAAATACTAAGTAGGAGTGTTTGGTGAGAATCTGACACGTTCTCTTGTATAAATTCGGTTCTAATAGATTGAGCTAAGTAGCTCTAAGTAACAAAAAGGCCTGGATTTTTTCCAGGCCTTTTTGGTATCTTTTATTGAATGTCAGCAGCTTTATTTATTGGACTTTAAGTTATTGATGGTTTCTACGACCTTCACTAACAATGGTATTTCTGTAGCTTTTGTAAACTTCCCTTCATCTTCTGATTTATATTTGACATGAAAAATATATTCACCTTGTACTGTAACAATCATCGAAGAAAACTGAAGACGCGCCCGTAACCTGTTGGAATTAGCAAAATCTAAACTAAAGGGAAAGCTTCCTAAAATTTTATTATTTGGATCAGTAACTTCTACGCTACCTAAATAATTTTTAGTGTCATTCTTATCTTTTATCCAATAGGAAACTAGTTCAAAATCAACAACCACATTTACATTTTTCCCTTTTGCGCTTGGATCAATGCCGATCTCAATTTCTTCAAAGGAATCAATTAAGCTAATGGTATTAGTCTGAGAATCAATAAGAGCTTTTCTGCAAAGTAAAGACCAGATATTTTTCATATATTTAACTTGCAGGATTATTAATTGGCGATGGTGTAAAGCTTATATTAGCGTTAATTGGAAATAATCTCCTATGGGTATGGGCCAAGACATCGGGTTCAATTGCCCAAGCACGAACCGTTTTCAGGGTTTCCTTTGCATGGTTGTCCTCTTCTTCTAAAAAGGCAAATTTTGGAGCAATTAAATAGGAATCAAATGCTTTGGCTATTTTCTCTAACGTGCTTAAGCTTGGTAACGCTGAAGCATTTTCAAGTCGAGCAATATTAGGTTGTTTACTCTTAATTAATTTAGCTAATTTCTCTTGACTAAACCCTCTTGAGATACGAGCCCGCGTTATAAGTTCGGAAATCTCATACTTTAAATCATAATGATTAATTAAATCCCTATAATCCTTATCTTCTGAAAGGATTTTTTTAAGTTCTGCGTGTTTCATAATTAATCTTTGCATCTTAATATTATTAATCTTAATACATACTAAAAAGGGCCGATCATCTCCTGTCTATGACCTAACGCTGTATTGACCTCCCCTCTGTCAAGCTTTCTCCCTCGCTTGATATACCCATGAAATATTCCATAAAAGTCTGCGACTATTCCCCCAAAAAGACGATACTCCATCTTGCGGTAGGGAAATTTTAACTCGTCCATCTTTATTGGGGCAATTCCTTGTATCTTCTCGGCGTCTGTGGCCTTTTTCATTTGCTCAATACCATATTTTTCCAGATATCCCAGTTTATCGCTTATCTTCCGCCTCGCCTTCGGATCAGTCAGGTTCTTTATAAAACCTGCCGCCTTCGGGTGGTAATTGAGCTCCATACCAAATATATCAAAAATAGTATATTTGTAGTGTAGAGTGAATTTCACAGGAAGTCAAGGGGCACGTGGACTTTCTTCAGTTTTAGTTCTGAAGATGCATAGCAACCCGCTCAAATAAGCGAAAAACAGCCATTATTCTGGCTGTTTTTGCTTTATATAAGCCAAATAATGACGGAATACTCTTGACAGGGATCTTATTTTGTGCTAGGATAGTCGGTCAACCTAAAAGAGCTTGGCTCTCGGGATGGCCCGTTTCTTCCACGGAAAAAGCGGCTTACACGTAAGTACACAGTATGATTTTTGGAAAGGTTACCCTTTTCGCCGTAGCAGTAAGCATCTTGATCCTTCCCAATATCGCCAAAGCAGAGAATCCTGCTTCCCAGGCTTCCCAGGTGCCGACTCTTGAGGACTATTATTACGCTGAAGACCCGTTTCTTCTAGAATGGACCTTCAAAGAGCGGGCCAAGGAAATTTCCCAGATGAAAGAGGAGCTTACCGTAGAGGAAAAAACGCTCGCTCGCTGGAAAGAGAAGCAGAATCATCTGTGGAGCAATCTTCCGCAAAATGCCTTCACTATCAACGCTTCAGCCTATACGGCTGCGGCCGACGAGTGCGGGAAAAGCGACGGTATCACCGCTTCCGGTTTGAAAGTCGCTAAGGACCGTACTCTGGCATGTCCTCCTAACTATCCTTTCGGTACCATTGTGCGTATCGAGGGTATGGGAGACTACCGGTGTGAAGACCGCGGAGGAGCCATCAAAGGAAACAAATTCGATATCTACATGGTGACGAAGGCCGAGGCGTTCCAGTTCGGACGCAAGAATCTCGTAGCTGAAGTTATCCGGTAAATATCTGCAAAAACTCCCCTTTCTGGGGAGTTTTTGGTTGACTGGGGAGGGTCATTTTGATACCCTTCGGTAGGTCAACTGGTCGTGTGGCCGAGTGGTTAGGCACGGGTCTGCAAAACCCTTTACCCCGGTTCAATTCCGGGCACGACCTCAAAAGCAAGCCGTGGTGGCGGAATGGTATACGCAGCGGACTTAAAATCCGCGGGCTGCAAGGCCATGAGAGTTCGAGTCTCTCCCGCGGCACAGCGAATCGAAAGAGAATGAAAAACAGCCCTTCTGTTCGGATGATCAGAAGGGCTGTCAGTTTTCTGGGGAGAAAGGCTTCTTTCTCCGTGAGGATTCCCTGGCGATAAGCTCGTCACGGATCTTTCTTCCCCGTTTATCCAGGGGTTCGGCATAGAGTCGCGCAAAGAACGGCTCATACGTCCAGTCTTTTTTCCAGATTTCGAAGAGTCGCTCGAGGAATTCCGTGAAAATTTCCCGGTCGTTCCGAATATCGTTGACCACCAGGAGAACAACACCGTCCACCCAATGACTGGGATGTTTTCTGTAGTGCTGCTCGATACCTTTTTTGGAGCTCTTGATCTGGATGGGCACGCGGATGACCGTATCCGGATCGCTGCGCTTGCGGATGAGCGCGAAAGCATCGATGCCGCGGACATCCGTGGGGACCGTTGCCCGTTCGAGCGTGAAAAACCAGTGCGGAGCACGATATTGTAAGCGGCGTACTATTTCAAAGAACCTTTTCTCGTTGATTCTCCCAAAATCAGAAGGATCAGCATGCGTGAACATCAGCACTCTCCTTTTTGCGGGATATCAGGATACAGTAATGAAAAGAGAGAGTTCTGTCAAACAGCTTTCTCGGAAGGGCCGCCGCGCTCTTTTTCGAGAGTTTCGAGTACAGCCGGTATTTTCTGGAAATCCTTCATAAGCGTTTCCCGCATGCCGCCGTTGTAAAGAGCGGCCGCCGGATGGTAGAGGGCGTAGAAGACCTGGGTGCCCATATCATCGAAGGATCGACGGAAAGCAGTTCCGTGGATTTGGGATATCTTTTTTCCCGGCACGAAGTGCTCCATGGCGTGGCGGCCGAGCGTCACGATGAGCTTCGGCTTGATGAGCATGATCTGGTCATGGAGCCACGGCATGCAAGCCTCCACTTCTTCCGGCAGCGGATCGCGGTTATTCGGCGGCCGGTATTTCACGACATTGGTGATGTAGATATCTTCGCGCTTCAGGCCGATGCCTGCGAGCATTTCGTTCAAGAATTTTCCTGCCGCACCGACGAAAGGTTTCCCTTCCAGATCTTCGTTTTTCCCGGGCGCTTCACCTACGAACATGATATCCGCATCAGGATTCCCGTCTCCTGGTACGGCGTGCGTCGCGCTCTCTTTGAGCTTGCATGGAGAGAGCCTGTCGTGACGTTCGTTCAGTTCTTGCAGGAGGGCACGGGTATCCATAAGTATGAGAGGTGTTTACACGACGGCGAATCCATCGAGGGTTTCGACGATCTTGCCGGGGATCTCGAAGCCGCTTGCGAGCCGGTGGCCTCCCCCGCCGAAAGTATGGGCGATGGCCGAGACGTCCACGCCGTGGTGTTCCATGGAACGCAGGCTGGCCCGGACAGTCGTCTCATCGCGCTCCGAGAGCACGAGGGCGAATTTGGCATCCGGTACCGCGCTCAAGATGGAAGTGACCTGGTAGATATCTTCCGGAGAAGCGTTGCAGAGACGGATGTCTTCCTGGGTGATGGCCGTCACGAGCATCCCGTTCTTTTGGTGGAGACGGGCTTTCTCGAGCGCTCTCCCCCACAGGCGCAGGGCCGCGATGTCCTTGTTGGTGAAAATGATCTGGGAAATCTTGGCGAGCGGCGCTCCGTGCTTCATAAGAGCGGAAGCTATTTCCATCACGCGCGGTGAGACATTCGAATGCTGGAATCCTCCGGTGTCGAAGAGGATGCCGGCCAAGAGGTAGCTCGCCATCTTTTTCGAAATCTGGATCCCCTCCTGGGAGAAATAGAGATAGACAAGTTCTGAAGTGGAAGAATAGCTCGGGTCGATGATGACGATGTCCCCGGAAAGCGCGATGTCCGGATGATGGTCGAGAAGGACCGTCACCTGATTTTTCGTAAGAGAGGGAGCGAAGAGATGGAAGCCGCGATCGACACTGTCGAGAGCGAATACGGCATCGTACTTCGTGAGCGCGAGCTTTTCCGGATGCACGAATTCTTTCATGCCCAGGTCGCGCAGGCTTTCCGGAAATGCATCGTAGCAGGCGATGTCGACTTCTTTGCCGAGCGAAACCAGGTATTCATGCATGGCTGCATTGGCGCCTACCGTGTCGGCATCCGGACGCTTATGTGCCACGAGGAGAATGCGCTTCGAACCCTCTATCACGTAGCGGAGCGTATGGAATTCTTTGCGAAAGTTTTTCATGAAGAGTTCTGTTTCGGGTATAGCCTGTGGATAAGCGGTGAAAATCCCCCGTCGATACTGTCTAAAAAATTTTCTTCAGAAGCTTCTCCACTTCATCTGCGCTCTGGGCGGTAGTGTCGACATGGAAAGAGATCTTCGGAAGCGGCTTCATGTAGAGCTTCTGATGCACGTTCCGCTCGATGCGCGCGCGTTCTTTGGCGAGAGTTTCAGTAGCATAGCGCGTTTCGCTTTCGGGAAAGATGCTCACGAAGATGCGTGCATGCCGCAGGTCCTTGGAAGTCTCGCATTTGGTAAGCGTGACGAAAACTCCCGGCTTCAAAGAGAGATCCGTATTGATCGTCTCGGAAACGAGATCCCGGATGAGTTCATTGACCTTGGTGATGCGGAGTGACATAGAGAGGTTGCTTAGTGCTCTCGGCAGGAGTCGAACCTGCATTTAAGGCTTAGGAGTCCCTCGTTCTATCCGTTGAACTACAAGAGCTGACTGTGCATGCTACCACAAGGTCTTTATTTGTTCAATACTGCTCATGATAATCTTGAAATAATCACCTCCTTTGGCCACTCGGACACGGCACATTCCATACGGAAGTTTGCCGTTTTTCTTGCCACCTAGCCTGTCGATGCTGATTATCTTTTTTATTCCGATATCAAGTTTTTCAGCCCAAAATTTCCTTGCCGCCAGTTCATCTATATCCTCATAAAGACGGAGACTGATACGCAGATCATCCTTTTCTACGCCGAGTTTGAGAAGTCCTTGGATAAAAATACGTACCAGATCAGGATCACTATTGATAAGATTGAGGTCCTTCTTGTTTCCTTCTGCCCAATAAAGGCCCGCTATAAGCAGAAGAAGATCCTTCTTATGAGAAGAAAAAGAAATTTCTCGCACTTTTTCGCGAGATTTTTCCCAGAGTTTTTGGGATCTTGCCTTGCTTCCGCCTTGCTTTTCTTTAAGAAAAAGCGCGTATTGAGGGAGGACTTCCACTCCCTGGATGTATTTGAAGACCGTGCTGCTGCCCCGATTCAAGAGGGCGCGAATTTCTGGCAGACTATGGCCGGTTCGGCGCAAGCGCTTTATCTTCAGGATTTCTTCTTTTGATACAGGTATCCCTCTCATACGCTCCTACTGTATCAGAGAAAACAATTTCGTTCAAAGAAAAGATTACTCTATCTTTTGAAAGATCTGACTGTGTGGACCTGAGGAGACTCGAACTCCTGACCTCCTCCATGCCATGGAGGCGCTCTACCAGCTAAGCTACAGGCCCGATTACCTTGCCGAACCCGGAGGCTCCGCCAGCCGGCGGATAAGCTACAGGCCCATGAGGTTCTGGCATCTCCTAATCATACCGGCTTTTGGGTATTCGTCAACGCTCCTTACGGTCCAGCCAGGAATGGTCTATAATAAAAGGAATTTCTTTTCCCGATCGCATGAAATTACTTGACTCTCCCCTTCTTAAAACGTTTGAAAAACTCTCTTTCTGGCTGTTCATCGCTACAGCCTTTCTGAACATCCAGATTGTTCTTGCTGTCTTCAATCCTCTGTCTTCTGGCTATAACGAATACCTGGACGTCTCGATCTATCTTTTTGACCTATTTTTCGCCAGTTTTCTTGTCCTATTTATATTAAACAATAAAATACAGTTATTGTCAATATACAGGGAAAAGATGTTCCACGTGGAACATGAGAGACTCTTTTATGCTCTTCTAGCCTTTATTGCCCTGTCTGGAGCTACCATATTCTTTGCTGAAAATAAGATACTCGGATTTTATGCCATTTTGAGACTTATACAGGCCTGTACACTCTTTTTTGCCTTTTTCCTGATCAAAACTATTGATAGTAAAATGTTCCACGTGGAACATCTGGGTCAGTCAAACAATGTTCCACGTGGAACATTGAGACAATTTCTCACAAAATGTTCCACGTGGAACATTATGAAAGGGGCTTTTTATACTCTATTTCTCCTAGCTCTGGTGAATAGCATCATCGGTATTTTCCAAATTATAACCGGATTTTCGCTTGGATTAAGCATTTTTGGGGAATCAGTCTTTTATTGGACAGATCCTGGAATAGCTAAAATTGCTTTAAATGAAGGATTTATGNTGCGTCCATACGGACTTTTCCTTCATCCGAATATATTAGGAGGCTTTCTNGGTTTAGTAATATTACTCTTCTTTCTTACNAAATCCATGTTCCACGTGGAACATCTGGGTCAGTCAAACAATGTTCCACGTGGAACATTAAGACAATTTCTCACAAAATGTTCCACGTGGAACATTTTGAGCCTTATTCTGATACTGGCTGTCTTTTTCTTGAGCTTTTCAAAGGGTGCGTGGATAGCGCTTATAGTCTCAATAAGCTATTTATGGTATCAAATGTTCCACGTGGAACATCAGAATCAATTATTAAATGTTCCACGTGGAACATTTGGGTCAGTCAAACAATGTTCCACGTGGAACATGAAGGATCTTTATCCAAAAATGTTCCACGTGGAACATTTTCTTTGGATAATCGGTGGATTACTCGTCATTTTGGGGTTTTACTTCTCTATCAATAAGGAGTATTTTCTATTGAACAGCTATAATGAACGTTTTATAAGCCTTATTTTCGCTTTTGAGCAGATCCAAGATTCTCATTACCTTGGAATCGGAATAGGGCAGCATGTCTATGATATTTTTATACATCACCGTGAACTGCCTTTATGGATGCTTCAGCCGGTCCATAATTTTCTGATTTTGGTTCTTTCAGAGTTGGGAGTCCTCGGATTGGGAATCTTTCTCTTTTTCATCCTTTCGCTCTGGTATGTTCCACGTGGAACATTTATAGAAAAGATATCAGCCCGCAGTATCATCCTCTATGTGGGGGTGTTGGGTTTGTTCGATCATTATCTCTGGGATATTCCCCAAGGGGCCTGGCTCCTCTGGTTAGCTCTTGGCTTCTCTTTCTGGGTGTACGACAAAGGTATTGACAAATAGTATTATTTATTACATAATATTATTGATGGATGCAGAGCCAGTTTCTCTTTGAAGCGGACTGATGAAGACAAGATTGTTTTCTTGGCAAATGCTGATATAATTATAAGCAAAAGAAAAACACAAGATCGTTATGGCACGGTCAAAAGATTTTTTTGATGCATTCGTTTTGAAAACTCCAACGTTTTTATTTATCGGCCTCGTTTTCTTCAGCGTGGTTTTTTTTGTTTCTGCAAGCGATTCCACGGTGAGCTCCAAGAATCTTTTTGAAGACGGCGACCAGGATAATCTGACCAATGAAGAAGAATCTCTCTACGGAACTAATCCGCAAAAGAAGGATACTGATGGCGACGGATACTCCGACGGGGTAGAAGTCGAAAGCGGTTANAATCCGCTCATNCCGGCTCCTGGCGACCGTATCGTTCCGGCCTTCGCAGAGAAGAACACGAGCGCGGACGCGACGGTCGCTGATGTGAACATCACGGAACAAGTCTCGAATGAGATCGCAAGCGTTCTCAAAAACAGCAACGGAGACGAAGAGATTACGCTTGAGGATGTGAATCAGGCAGTACAGAAGGTCTTGGCAGGGGATACGGAGGACGTGACGCTGCCCGAAGTCGATATCAAGGAAATCAAGATCAAGAAAGCTCCATCGAAATCATTGAAGCCGAAAGAACGTGACGAGCGGGAGCGCAAAGACATCGTCGAGTACCTCACGGTGATGTCGTATCTTATGGCGAATAATTCCCCGAAGGCGTTTCACAGCGAAGATGAGCTGGGCTCGTTGTTGGAATCGGTGTCGACTCAATCCATAGCGGCTTTGGGTTCTGGAAATACCGCTTACCTGGACGCTCTTTCAGAGAAGGGAGAAAAAATTCTTGAAGAAACAAAAGGTATCGAGGTTCCCGAAAAGATGCTCGATGTGCATATCAAGGCTATCAAGATGGCGAAGTACGCGAAGTCGCTCAAAGACGAGCTGAAGCCGAACCAGAATGACCCGCTCGGCCAGATAGCGGTACTTTCGAAAGTGCAAGGACTCACTAATGTTACGGTCAGTTTTATAACCGATATCGAAGCGAAACTTGCGGAATACGATATCCAGGAAATCCCTCTCGATCTCTAGTCTATGAGCGTACCAAAAAAACAATTATTTCTCTCGAGAAAGAATAAAAGCTTTCTGGCGGCTATCCAGATAGGCGTCTTCGTTTCGGTCTTTTCTTTCCAGATATTTTCCGCCCCGCGAGCGCTTGCCTGGGCCGATGCCATACCGGCAGCCATTATGAAGCAGACTATGGAGACAATAGCGCGCTCCATCGAGGGCGCTTTGATGGGATCTCTCAAGCTTGCAGCCGTACAGGTTATCAATAGTACGGTCGGACAATTGGTCGGAGGCAACACGCTGGGGCAGGCCCTTATCATTGTCGATTATAATGACTTTCTCCAGCGCCAACCCGAGCAGACAGCAGATCTTTTCATGAATGACTTCTATACCCTGACGCTCCGAGGGAAAGCATCATCTGCGAATTACATCGGGGCAGGCGGGACTTCCGGCAATGTGACGGGCAACTACGCGACCTACCTCAAGAGCCAGGCGGAAAAAACGACGAACAAGAAAACGACGCCCACCTATAACCTGGATGAATACACTTCCGATCCGGCGAAGATGTTCGCCGAAGGAGATCTCCGGGCGTTCAATGCCTTCTATTCCAATCCTGCCAATAATCCCTTCGGATACTCGCTCCTTGCGGAAGAGGCCTATGTTGGCAAGTATTCTTCGGAAGTGGAGAAGCAGAAGATCATCGCTACATCTTCCGGATTCCTGCCGCAGACTGACAAGGACGGAAACGTTATCACACCGGCAGCCTCGATTGAGGAGCTCGTGAGCAAGGCGACGGGATTGCCGCAGGACATCATCGCGAATGCCTCTAATCCAGGCGAGCTGCTTTCCGGAGTCATGATGGCCGCAGTCAATAAAACGATCAACGGGCTGGTACAGAAAGGGGTCGGGAAAATCCAGAGCAATATCCAGCGGGAGATCCGCAATGTCGATAATCAGATCAGCGGAGCGCTCAATGATGCCACGGGAAGACTGGGGCCGGCGGCGGTCTTCATAGACGAGACCCTGAAGCAGCGCACCAATGCGGATATCAATACCAATACATCCGCCCCGTACGGCATAGAGGGCAGCGACGGGATCTACTAGGATTGTTGGAAAGAAAAAAACAGCGAATCCGAAATTGGTTTCAATAAATAAAAATAGCCTGACCCAGGGATCAGACTATCTCTTCTTTTGTGGACGATACTGGATTCGAACCAGTGACCTCTACAATGTCAATGTAGCGCTCTAACCAACTGAGCTAATCGTCCTTTCAGGAATCTCCGGATTCCAAAAATACAGTGTTCAGCATAGCGGGAAAGGGGAGAAAAGTAAAGCCGCGACCCCAGTGGATGATCGCGGCTCGAAGCTTCTCCTGCAGTCTTAAGCGGCCAGCGGCGCCGTGCCGGGAAGCCCGACAATCTTCTCGAACTCTTCTTTCTCGAGAGTCTCTTTCTCGAGGAGAGTCTTGGCAAGAGTGGTGAGGATCGCCCGCTTTTCCTTGAGGATATTCGTGGCCCGATCGAAGGCTTCGTTGATGAGACGCGAGACTTCGCCGTCGATATCCTGCGCGGTCTTTTCCGAGTAGTTACGCTCCTCGTGCATCTCGCGGCCGAGGAAGACGAGTTCCTCCTTCTTGCCGAAGGTGCGCGCGCCGAGGTCGCTCATGCCGTAGCGGGTCACCATGTTGCGCGCCATCTGGGTCGCCCGCTCCAAGTCATTGGATGGGCCGGTAGTGATGTCTCCGAAGATCATCTTCTCGCTCGCGTATCCGCCGAGAAGTACGGCCAGCTCATCATAGAAGTAGCTCTTCGAATGGAGCGTCTTGTCTTCCTGCGGGACCGCAAGCGTATAGCCTCCAGCGTGTCCGCGGGAGATGATCGAAACCTTCTGGACAGGATCCGCGAGAGGGAGGCTTGCACCGACCAGCGCGTGTCCGCTCTCGTGGTACGCGATAATCTCCTTTTCTTTCGGATTGATCACGCGGCTGCGGCGCTCGGGCCCGAGGATGACTTTCTCGATGGATTCCGCGAGCTCTGCCATGCCGATCGTCTTCTTGTTACGGCGGGTCGCGAGGATAGCGGCCTCGTTCACGAGGTTCGCCAGGTCGGCACCGGAGAATCCCGGGGTGCGTTCGGCGAGGCGGCGCAGTTTGACGCTGTCTTCCAGAGGCTTGTTCTTGGTGTGGATAGCGAGAATCTTCTCCCGGTCATTGATATCAGGGAGATCCATGGTGACGCGCCGGTCGAAGCGGCCGGGGCGGAGCAGAGCCGGGTCGAGGACATCGGGGCGGTTGGTCGCCGCAATCACGATGACGCTCGTGTCGGTTTCGAAGCCATCCATCTCGACAAGGATCTGATTGAGGGTCTGCTCCCGCTCATCATGCCCGCCGCCGAGGCCTGTGCCGCGCTGCCGACCGACCGCATCGATCTCGTCTATGAAGACGATCGAGGGAGCGCTCTTCTTTGCCTGCTTGAAGAGGTCGCGGACGCGGCTCGCACCGACGCCGACGAACATCTCGACGAATTCAGATCCGCTGATGTTGAAGAAGGGCACGCCTGCTTCGCCGGCGACTGCCTTCGCCATGAGAGTCTTTCCGGTACCAGGCGACCCCAAGAGGAGCACGCCCTTGGGAATCTTCGCTCCCATATCCAGGAATTTCTTTGGGTGCCGGAGGAAATCCACCACTTCTTGGAGTTCCATCTTCGCTTCTGCCGACCCAGCGACGTCTTTGAAGGTGATGCGCTTGCGCTTGTCTTTCGGGTCGAGGACGCGCGCCCGGCTCAATCCGAAGGAAAGAGCCTGGGCATTGCCGCGCTGGGCTTGGCGCATCATAAACCAGATGAAGAGCGAAATGAGAATGAAGGGAAGGAGGAACGGCAGGAGTGCAGCCGCCCAGAAACTGAAGCCCGAAGCTTCCTTTATCGTAACGGAAACAGCATTCAGTTTCTCCGGGTTGACGCCGTAGTTCGAGAACGTTTCGGTGAGGGATGTCTCGCTCTCTTTGCTGGCTTTCTCGGTTGCGCCGTCCTGGAGCGTGATCGTGAGAGCATTGCCTTCGATGTCGATGCTCTTTACCTGGCCCTCGTTTATCTGGGAAACGACTTGGCTCAAGGAGACATCTGCCGGTTTCTTCTCCGGTGTCTGGTAGAGCACCAGGATGCCGCCCAAGAGGATGATCATGATGAGCCAGGGGGAAATATTTTTGAAAAGCTTGTCCATAGAGTTTTTTGTACGATTAGAGAGTTGATGAGTCTGATTTGAGTAGTCTCACTTTATCACCTTTCCGTTCCAGTATCAACCCGCGGAAGCGGACAGTTTGAGGCTTATTTTTACCGCTCTTGAGGGATTTTTCCAGTTCCTGGAGCAGGTTCCGAGAAGGGGGTGTGGGGAGCCAGAAAGCGAGGAGCGACCGGAGCGTCTGTCTCCGGGCTTCCGGCGGGAGCGCCAGGAACTCCTGGCGGGAAAAACCGGCCCCGCTTGCGGTTTTCGTGAGAGTCTTCAATTCCGGAAGGAGTGAGCGGAGCAGATGCTTTTCCGAGGCGAGCGAACGCGCCGTCTTCGCCAGGAGGATACGGATATTCGGCTGATATTCTTCTGCAAGGAGGGGGAGGAGCTTGTTCCGGATGCGGTTCCGCAGGAAGTCCGGAGAAAGATTGGTAGCATCTTCCCGATAAGGGAGCGCTTCACGTTTCATGTAGGCGAGGATGTCGGCTCGCGACGTTTCCAGGAAGGGGCGGACAAGCGTTTCCGACCGCGGCTCCATACTGGAAAGTCCGGACAACCCGGATCCTCTCAAAAGGCGCATAAGAAAGGTTTCCGCCTGGTCGTCCTGGTGATGAGCGATGACGATGCTGTCGAGCGCGTACTTTCCGCGCACCTGTTCGAAGAAACGGTAGCGGATATCCCGCAAGCGCTCTTCCAGGTTGCTTTTTCCTGTAATCCGCGGGTGAAGCACATGGAGCAAAATGTTCTGTCTGGCGCATTCCTCCCGTACCAGAGCCTCGTCGGCATCGGAATCCTTTCCGCGGAGCCCGTAATTCACATGGGCGGCATGGAGCGTGAAAGCGTATTTCTTCGAAAGGTATGCCATGACATCCAGAAGGCAGAGACTGTCAGCGCCCCCGGAAACCGCTAAGAGGAGCCCGTCTCCGCGCCGGAAAAGGCTCTCTTGATGCGCGAAATTCTGGATGCGCTTGATGAAGGCGCGCGAAGCGGCTTTCCGCACGGCCGGCCGTTCAGGCTTCGGCGTGTTTGCGGACGATGTTTTCGAGTTCTTGGACGGCGCTTTCGAGGGCGCCTTCCTGGTTTTGGATGATGTAGTCATAGATATCTGTGTTCTCAAACCACGTACGAGTGTAGTCCATACGTTCTTTGATATAACTTGCTTCCGGCTTGTCGCGGCGCTTGATGCGGGCTTCCAATACCTCGAGCGGAGCGGTCACGAGGATGGCGATGATGCCTGGGAAGAGACGTTTGGCGGTCTTCGCTCCCTGATACTCCACCTTCCAGAGAGCGATCTTGCCGGTCTCTTCTATCCGCGCGAGTTCTTCTCGGGTCACTCCGTAGAGGTGATGATTGTAGGCTTCGGCGTGTTCGAGGAATTTCCCTTCCTCGATCCCTTGGAGAAAGGCTTCGCGCGAGACGAAGTAGTACGGATGACCCTCGCTCTCGTTCGGGCGCATGGGACGGGTCGTCGTCGTGATGACGCGTTCCAGAGGGAGACGCTTCGCAAGGCCTTCGATGACGGAATCTTGTCCGGAACCGGAAGGCCCGGAAATGAGGAAGATGTTTTTCATACTTTGTTTTAGGAGAAAAAACATCCCGGAAATTCCAGGATGTTTTTCGGCATTATTCTGTTTCGGCGGTCGCCTTCTGGCTTTCGCGCACCGGGAGCAGTCCCATGCGGTGGCTCTTCGGCTCGATGGAGAGGATCTTCCAGGGATAGGTCTCGCCTTCCTTGAAGACTTCTTCGATCTTGCGGCCAGGATAGACTTCCTGGAATTCGCTCACGTGGGCCAGTCCGTGGATGTCCTTGTCGAGATAGACGAAGGCTCCGAAGTGGTTGATCTTGTCTACCTTGCCGGGGAGCACGTCACCGATCTTGTATTTCTCGAGCACGCTGTTCCAAGGATCTTCTTTCAAAGCCTTCATGGAAAGCGAGATACGAGTATCGTCGATGCCGATGATCTTCGCCTCGACTTGGTCGCCGGTCTTGATCATCTCGCGAGGATCATCGATGAGCTGCCAAGCCAGTTCGGAGATATGGACCAGACCTTCGAGTTTTTCGGTGCGCTCCTTCTCGCCTTCTTTGGTGCGAGGAGAGAACTTGACGAAGGCGCCGAAGTCTACGACACCGCTCACTTCACCCTGGATGACGTCGCCTACCTGGAAGAGATTGATGAGTTCGCGCTCCTTCTCGCTCTGGGCCGCCTTTTCCGAAACGATGAGTTTCTCTGATTCGCGGTCAGCGTCCAGGATGCGTACGACGATTTCCTGCCCGATGAGTTTCTTCAAGAGGTCGAGGATCTTGTTCTTGTCGCCGTCTTCGACGCGCGGGTAGTGCTCGCTTGAGAGCTGGGAAACCGGCAGGAAGCCCGGGATACCGTTGATTTCCACCATAAGGCCGCCCTTGTTGGCGTCGATGACTTTCGTCGTGACTGCTTCGCGCGCTCCGAGCTTCGCTTCGATATCCTCCCAAGACTTCTCGTAGGAAGCCTCGCGGATCGAGAGCTCGATGTAGCCATCCTCGTTCTCGTAGCTCATGAGGGTAGCGCTCACAGTGGTGCCGACTTTCAGTTTGCCTTCCGGACCGAGGCCGTCGCGCATCTCTTTGCCCAAGACGATACCGCTTCCGAGGGGGCCGAGGTCTATCAGGGCGGAGCTTCCGCCGGTATGGATGACAACGCCCTGGACGACATCGCCGATCTCCGGAATCTCCACGATGTGCTCATTTAAGAGCTGCTCCATCGGGGATACTTCTTCTTTGGTCTGAATAGTCTTTGTCATAAATAGTATGCTTTCTGTCGCGGCCGGCGCCGCCGCATGAGGGATTATGCGCGCCGGAAAGTCGGAGGAAGGGAGCTTTTTCGTATAAAAATAAAAAAAGACCGCTTGCGTAAGCGTCTTTGGATAACCCGACCTGCCTTCGGAAAAGAATTTCTCCAAAGCCAAAGAGATTAAAGCATCTCTTTTCCAGTTGTGTTAGCCAATTACGCTTTTCTCTAACTCAAGAACTCTAGCGCATTTTTAGGATTTTGGCAAGAGCGGGCAGGGCTTCCTCCGAAAAGCCTAAATATGACCAAAAACAAGCGAAAAAAGGAGGATTTTCGTATAGACAGCGACCTCGTTCTTGTGCTAGACTGGGAACGTTGAAAAAGGGGAGGATTTATCCAGAATGCAAAGACAAACGACCTATGATTATCCAGTATTACGGAGATTATTGCTTTAAAATAAGCACAAAACCGGGAGGAAGAGCCACAGAGGATATCGTCATCTGGACAGACCCCCTCGAGAAGGGGGCTGGTCTGCGCTCGCCCCAGGGTGAAGCGGATATCGTTTTCTTTACCCACGGAGATGGCGAAGCGGCTCGGGAGAGCCTCAAGGGAAGCCCGGTCATACTCGACTGTCCCGGAGAATATGCCGCCAAAGGCATTTCTGCTATGGGATTCCCGGCATTCCAGGACGATAAAGAAGGGAGTGTTTCGGGTCAAAATACGATTTTTGCCTTTGAAAGCGAGGAAATGCACATCGTGTTTCTCGGTGCGCTCGGCCATGACCTCTCTCCGGAAACGCTTGACCGCCTGGGGAGCACGGATATCCTCTTCTTGCCGGTAGGGGACCATAAGGCGCTTTCTCCTGAAGTAGCGGCCCAGCTGGTCCGGAAGATCGAGCCGAATATCGTCATCCTCATGCACTACAAGATGCCGGGACTGACGCTTGCGCTCGAGAACGAGAAGGCCTTCTGCGATGCGATCGGAAACTGCCCGAAAGAGGCTCTTCCCAAGCTCAATATAAAGAAGAAGGATCTCGAAGGCCGGACGCTCGAAACGGTGTTGCTCGAGCGAGGAAGCTAAAACAGACCGGAATATGGTGTCGCGCATCCAGCAGAAAATAGAGTATATACGCCGGCAGCCGGAGCACGTGAAGATGCGCTACCTCTTTCTCTGTCTCGGAGTGTCGATGCTCTTCATCGTCACCATCTGGCTCATCTCCTTGAACGAAAGCTTCCGCCGTATCTCGAATCAGTCAAGCGAATCCCTGAATCTTCCGGACATTCCGCCGGGAAAGACCGCTCCTTCGCTCGGGGATCTCCTGGAACAGCGCTCGCCGCTCCGGGTAGAGGAGGGAAAGACCAGTGAAGAAGGGTATTTCGAAGAACAGGTGAAGGCGAGAGAAGGGGACGCATCCGCCCCGACGAATCAATAGAAGATGCGAAGATCCAATTTAGCGAACTAGATCCAAAGCTTATGGCCGAAAAAAAGGAATTCCACGACGGGAAAATAGAACCGCGTTCCATCGCCGATGAAGTGAAGCAGTCGTACCTCGATTACGCGATGAGCGTGATCGTAGCGCGCGCGCTTCCGGACGTACGCGACGGTTTGAAGCCGGTGCACCGGAGAATCCTCTACTCTATGTGGTCGACCGGCCTCCGTTCTACGGCGAAGTTCCGCAAGTCCGCGACGGTCGTCGGTGAAGTGCTCGGTAAGTACCATCCGCACGGCGATTCGGCAGTGTACGACACCATGGTGCGCTTGGCACAGGATTTCTCGATGCGCTACCCGCTGGTCTGGGGCCAGGGAAACTTCGGTTCGATGGATGGCGACAGTGCAGCGGCATACCGCTATACGGAAGCCAAGCTCATGCCGATCGCAGAGGAGATGCTTTTGGATATAGACAAGGATACGGTAGATTTCGTTCCGAACTTCGATGGCATGCATGATGAGCCGGTAGTGCTTCCGGCCAAGCTTCCGCAGCTGCTCTTGAACGGTACGGTCGGTATCGCCGTCGGTATGGCGACGAATATCCCGCCGCACAATCTGAATGAATTGGTCGATGGCATCTGCCACTTGGCGGATCATCCGGATGCGAGCGTGGACGACCTCATGCAGTTCATCAAAGGACCGGACTTCCCGACCGGCGGCATCATGTATAACCAGAGGGATATCCGCGAAGCCTACGCGTCCGGCAAGGGTCCGATCACGACGCGTGCCAAGGCGGAAATCGTCGAGACCAAAGCCGGCCAGTTCCAGATCGTCATCACCGAGATGACCTATGCCACCAACAAGGCGACGCTCATCATGAAGATCGCCGACCTGGTGAAGGAAGACAAGCTCCAGGGTATCAAGGACCTGCGCGACGAGTCCGACAAGGACGGCGTACGTATCGTCGTCGACCTCAAGAAGGAAGCTTTTCCCCAGAAGGTCTTGAATCGCCTCTATTCTCTTACAGATCTCCAGAAGAATTTCAATGTCAACATGCTGGCACTCGTGGAAGGACGCGACCCGCAGATCCTGACGCTCAAGTCGATTCTCGAGCACTACATCGCTCACCGCGAGAAAGTCGTGATACGCCGCACGGAACACGACCTCCAGAAGGCCAAGGACCGCGCGCATATCTTGGAAGGGCTCAAGAAGGCGCTCGATCATATCGATGCGATCATCGACACGATCAAGAAATCACCGACCAAAGAAGAGGCACATGTGAACCTCATGAAGAAGTTCAAGCTCTCCGAGCGTCAAGCGACCGCGATTCTCGAGATGCGCCTCCAGACGCTTGCCGGTCTCGAGCGCCAGAAGATCGAGGACGAGCTCGCAGAGAAAATGAAACTTATCGCCTTTCTTGAGGACCTCCTGAAGCACCGGAGCAAGATCCTGGGGCTGGTAAAGAGCGAGCTCATCGAAGTGAGAGACCGCTTCGGCGATGAGCGTCGTACCAAGGTCGTGAAGACCGGCATTACGGAATTCAGGCAGGAAGACCTCATTCCGAATGAGGAAGCGATCATTACGCTCACCGTTGACGGGTACATCAAGCGCATGAACCCGATCGTCTACCGTGTCCAGAAGCGCGGCGGCAAAGGAGTCATCGGCGCGACGACCAAGGAAGAAGACCAGATCGCCAATGTGCTCACTATACAGACGCACGACAACCTCATGTTCTTCACCAATACCGGCAAAGTCTTCCAAACCAAGGCGTATGAGATCCCGGAATCTTCGCGCACCGCGCGCGGACAAGCGATCGTGAACTTCCTCCAGATGTCGCAGGAAGAGAAGATCACCGCTGTCATCTCGTTCAGCAACAACGACGGCTACAAGTATCTCTTCATGGCGACCGAGAAGGGGACGATCAAGAAGACGAAACTCGAAGACTTCGAGAACGTGCGGCGGAGCGGACTCATCGCCATCGGCCTCGAGAAGGGCGATGTGCTCGGCTGGGTCGGTCCGACGACCGGGAGCGATGATATCGTCATGACCACTGCTGACGGTCAGTCGATCCGCTTCAAGGAAGCTGATGTCCGTCCGATGGGCCGGAACGCCGCAGGCGTGCGCGGCATGAAGCTGAAGGATGCCAAGGACCATATTGTCGCGATGGACGTGGTCCCGAAGGATTCCAAAGACATGGAGCTCCTCGTCCTCTCGCAGAACGGCTTCGGCAAGCGCACCACGCTCAAGCAGTTCAAGGTCCAGAAGCGCGGCGGATCCGGCATGAAGGCTATGAAGGTCACGCCGAAAACCGGCAATATCGTCGGAGCGCTCATTACGAGCATGGCCGACGTGGAGAAAGATCTCATCCTGACTTCCAAGAAAGGGACTATCATCCGCATCCCCTGGAAGAGCGTGCCGCTCCTGGGCCGCGTGACGCAGGGAGTACGCGTCATGAAGCCCCAGACCGGGGATGCCGTCGCGGCCTTCACTGTCCTGTAGAAAGTCCTAGAGAGAAACGCCGCTCGCGAGAGCGGCTTTTTCATGGGGGATACGGATATTCTCGGTTTTGACAAAATGTATTTCCGAGAGTAAAGTCTACCAGGCTTGTTCTTTTGTTCTTTGGAGAAAGGGGATTGTATGACGACATGTGAAGTAGAAGGTGTCGCTTTGCTGCTGTTCGATCAGCGCGGCGAAAAGCTGTTCTGTGTCCGCGAACTTCTCGGAAATGTTACGACCGGAAAGGTTGTCGGCAGTTTCTCTGTCCCGTGCGAGACGATCAGAAGCGGCGAGACTCGGGAGAAAGCGCTCGAGCGGCTGATTATCGAAGAAGTGGACAGTTCCGGATCATTGGAATTGGAAAAGGCTTCCTTCATGGGCAGTGTGCCGCTCTCCGAAGGCGCGGCTGTGGCGCATGTGTATGTCACGAGACTCATCGAGGGAGCGGACTACTTTTTCGGAATGCATGCCGGCGTGGAGATCGAGCCGATCGGATTCCTGTCGAGAGAGGAACTCCTCTCCAATTGCCGAGCGGGGATGCAGGAGATTTTGAGCCTGTACTCGATACTTCAGGAACATGCCCTCTAGAGGGCCTCATAGGAAGGGATCTGCCGATCTCTTCCTATTTTTTTACAGATGTTGCCAGGGAGAGGGCATTATGGTACAGTGCGTTTGTTAATTTTTACCACGAGCGGATGCTGGCTTGTCCTGATTCAGGTTCAAGCGAACGTCTAGCTGACAAATGCTATGGCACTGACCAAAAAGCAGAAAGACAAGGTGACTACCCCAGTCAAGCGGCACGAGAAGGATACTGGCTCCTCGGCCTATCAGATCGCGCTCTTTACCGAGCAGATCCGCAAGCTGACCCTTCATCTGAAGAAGAATAAGAAGGATTTCCATTCCCGTCGCGGACTCCTCAAGATGGTATCCAAGCGCAAGAAGCTGCTTGCCTATCTCGAGAAGACGAACGAGAAGGAATACAAGAGCGTAATAAAGACATTGGGGCTTGATTAAGCCCCTCTTTCTTTTCTCGGGGAATCCCGAGCAAGACATTTTTTAAGCGAAAATATTTTTTAAGCACTATGGCAAAATTTCTAGACCAACGAGTGGGCGTGCTGGTAGATATCTCCAATCTCTATTACAGTGCCCGCGTACTATACGGCAAGAAAGTGAATTTCAAGAACGTACTCGAATCCTCTGTCGGAGGGCGCAAGCTGATCCGGGCGATCGCCTACGGGATCAAGACGGCGGAGGCGACCGAGGAGAAATTCTTCGAAGCGCTCGAGAAGAGCGGCTATGAAGTGAAGACCAAGGACCTTCAGATCTTTCCGGACGGATCGAAGAAGGGAGACTGGGACGTCGGTATCTCGGTGGACGCCATCAAGATGGCGCCGAAACTCGATGTGATCGTTCTGGTGTCCGGAGACGGCGACTATGTGTCGCTCGCAGAATATATCCAGAATACCTATGCCTGCCGTTTCGAAGTCGTCGCCTTTGCGGAATCGAGCAGTCAGAAGCTTGTCGAGATCGCCGATGACTTCCTGAATCTTTCAGAGCAGAAGCGTCACTTCCTCATCTAGCACGAAAAAAGAAAACCGCTTTTCCGAAGCGGTTTTTTTGACAAAAGGGTCTTCATTTGAGAGAGTAGCAAGAGAAGTATTAATCATGCCCTTGCGGGTTTATAGGTACACGAGAGAGCTTTTTCCTTTCAAAGAAGCCATCCCGCGTGTTTATGAGCTTGCAGGTGCAAAAACAAGCATATGCAAGAGAAGCAATGGAAGCTTCAGCTTGGCGGCAGGGAACTGGTCATCGAGACCGGAACTCTCGCCAAGCAAGCAAGCGGCTCGGTAACGGTCCGCTATGGCGATACGGTTGTCCTCGCGGCAGCCGTCATGAGCAAGGAAATGTCCAAGATCATGGGCTATTTCCCGCTGATGGTGGATTACGAGGAACGGTATTATGCCGCTGGCAAGATCAAGGGATCACGCTTCATCAAGCGCGAAGGACGTCCTTCGGATGACGCTATCCTTTCGGGTCGCGCCGTAGACCGTACCATCCGCCCGCTCTTCAACAGCCGCATGCGGAACGAAGTGCAGGTGGTGGTGACGACCCTCTCCTATGACGGCGAGAACGATCCGGATCTCATAGCGATGATCGCAGCTTCGGCAGCGCTCACGCTTTCGGATATCCCCTGGAACGGCCCGATCGGCGCCGTGCGCGTCGGCGCTTTGAACGGCGAATTCATCCTCAACCCGACTACCGAGGATCGTCTGCACAGCACGCTCGACCTCATCTTGTCCGGAACCAAAGATAAGATCAACATGATCGAAGCCGGAGCGCAGGAAATCACAGAAGAACACATGGCGGAAGCCTTCCAATTCGGTTTTGAGGCTATCCAGAAAATCACCGCATTCATCGAGGAAATCCGGAAAGAAGCCGGAAAAGAGAAGCGCGTTGCCGCTCTTCTCCAAGGCTCCGAGGAATTCGAAGCCGATATCCGGCGCGTAGCGCTCGAGTTCGGCCTCCCGGAAGCGCTCTACCTTCTTCCGAAGAAGGTTATGGAAGCCAAAGTGGCTGAAGTCAACGCGAGTATCGCCGCATACGCTTCCGAGAAGTATCCTGATCAGAAGAATCTCTCCGAGCTGCTCTCGATCATCACCGACGAGGTGGCGGACAAGGCAGTACATGCGAACATTCTCGAGCGGGAAGCCCGTCCGGATGGGCGTGCGTTGACCGAAATCCGTCCGATCACGACAGCTGTAGGGATCCTGCCGCGTACCCACGGAACCGGGCTCTTCACCCGTGGAGAAACCCAGGCGCTCACGGTCACGACGCTCGGTGCTCCTGGCGACGAGATGGTAGTGGATACCATGGAAGTCGACGAAAAGAAGCGCTACATGCACTTCTATAACTTCCCGCCGTATTCGGTAGGCGAAGTCCGTCCGATGCGCGGCCCAGGCCGGCGCGAAGTA
>C687J35174_10000721_pt1 | contig 49385 bp, 54 predicted proteins | sample RifCSPhighO2_01_FD_35174 | JGI IMG/M metagenome (IMG submission 35174) | reverse complement strand
ATGATTCAGGAAGCTGTTTCATTGACGTTAACGCAGGAATAATCACTGCAAGCGACTGTTAAAAAGGATTAACAAACTCGCTAGCAATCTTTGATGCAAACCAGAACTAATAGTTTGTGCGGAAATAAAAAAAAGGGGCGTAAAATGAAAAAAATATTTTGTTGGCAATTGTTTTTTTTGTTTGCTTTTTTTTGTTTTTTGCCGAGTGTTTTTTCTTCTCAAACTTTGGCTGTTGGTTCTATGCCTGAAACTGCAGGTAATCCGCAGACTATTTCTTGGACTTATTCTGATTCAACAAACAATCCGAACCAGCATTTTAATTTATATTATGGGGGAACGCCTGGTTCGCGAGAGCATTTTATTGCTGATTTGAATTTAAGTTCCTGCACTTATTCTTCGAGGTATGTCTGGCAAAATGCTGGTGTTAATGTTGGAAATTTGTATCCTAACAATCTTCCGGGTCGGGCCGAGTATACAACTATGGTGAAAAAAGATGACGACACGTTATGGAGAATTTGGGCGGTTTATGGAAAAAACACGATTTATGTTTATTCTATCAAAAAGAATGGAACTCCAAATTATCTAAACTCGCCCTATTCCTTATTTTATGAAGAAGATAAAACTGCAGGGTATGATACTGCAGATTATGGGCAGACTGGCAATCTCGCATCTACGCTCGTTTATAACTATGACAATTCCGTTTTTGTGCAAATTGTTTCTTCACCAAACAGATTATATCGCTGGGACGATGCAACTTCACAATGGTTAACGGATTCCAATTCGCTTATTTTTACTGGGAGCGGAACTCCAAATGCGAGTTATTTTGTAGGATATTACAATGACAAACCTTATCTTTTAGCATCAGACGGGAATAGCTCTTGGGAAATAGTCAGCAACCAATGGGTTAAAACAAACAGCATTGTTGCAAATTTACCTTCTCTAAAAACTGCTTCTGGGTGTACAGGCAGTGCGCTTAACGGGTTTTCAGAAAAGGAGGAAGTCGGCTTGCTGGCGTATAGTATCTGTTCTACATTTCCCCCAATACGCTTTGTCGCAAAATACAATGGGTCTCAATGGTCTAATGTAACAACGGATTTTAATTTTAACAGTTTACCCAATGCTTACCCATTTATTAGTGTTATAACCAGTCAAGCAATCGATTTTAATCATGAAACTTATTTTCTTTTAGCAATGCTTTTGTCGAGTGGTGATGATGTGAGAGCAGTAATGGACAACCAGCCAGATACCTTCCAACCAGTAACAGCAAATCCAATAACTTGCTCTTATTCTTGGAACACAACAAATGTTTCTCCCGGAGATTATTATGTTGATGTAAATGTTACGAACAGTTATGGAAACTCCATTCAAGCAAGTTCTAACCAGTTCCAGATTACCGCTGCTCCTGAAGGCGATTTATTCATTGAATGGGTAAAACCAATTCAAGTTATTGAAGATGTAAATCTTATCACTGATAAAGCAACGGTAGTGCGAGTAAAAGTAATAAACACGGGCAGTCCAAAAGTAGTAACAGCAAAGCTATCATACAACGGGCAAGACTATTACGACACAAATCAAATCGCAGACTTTAGAACAATTGATTTCTATCCAACACCATATTCAACGTCAGGAACATACCAAATAAGTGCGATGGTAGACCCCTATGCAAGCATATCAGAAACAAATGAAAACAACAACACAAAAACAGTAGATTTGAATGTAACAAGAACTTACGGGTTCAAAGTAATTTACGTGCCAGTGGAACTATTAGATCGGGACCTCTTCAATTTTTTTATTTCTCATAGCGAGGAATATATGAAGGCGGTTTATCCGCTTCCAGAAAATGCAATTGACAACAGAGAAGATCCTGTAATATATGGCCGATTGAGTCCCTTGGAGTTTATTCCAGATAAGGGAGTTATTTTTACGCTCCACAGGCTTTATACTGTAGAATACTTGGCTTATGGCGGTTTGAAATCTTACGACAGAGTAGTAGGAATTACTCCTAATGGTTGGCTTTTAAGTAATTACTGGCAAAATTGGTCTGGCATTTCTAGCCCAACAACAAGTAATTCATCTTTAAGCGAACTAAGTGCGGTAACACCATCTCATGAGGTCGGTCATACATTTGGATTATGCGACGAGATAACTATTGGTGGCGACTGTGGCAGGCCAGAAGGATGTTCTGGTTGTCCTAATCCCGATCCAAATGGCCAGATCGTGAACGGTTTTTGGGTCGATTGTAATGACTCTTGGTGTGGTAATAAAGAACGAATCAATGCGGCAAGTCTAATGTCCTACCAAAGTGGCGAGTTAGGAAAGTGGATTGCAAAAGATGAATACACACATTTATTGAATCTTTTTATGATTCCACACACAGAACCAGAACAAGTTTTGCTATTGAGTGGAACTGTGGACAAAAATAATACAGTTGAACTAGATCCATGGTATTTAGTTGATGGATATCCTAGCGAAATTGAAGCTGGACCCTATTCTATCCAAGTTTTGGACAGCAACGAGCAGGTATTAAATGACATTAATTTTAACGTCAATTTTTTGCCCTATGCGAATCCACCTATTGATACTAATGTAACGGCTTTTGTATTTGCTATCCCTTACAACACTGACACTAATAAAGTAATTGTTAAATACGACGGCCTGATCAAGGCTGAGAGGCAAATAAGTTCAAATGCTCCGACTGTAACTATTACTTCTCCGACAAGCGAAGATATTTGGACTGGCATAAATTCCATTACTTGGAATTCTAGTGACCTTGATGGAGATAACTTGTCTTATGTTTTAGAATACAGTTCTGATAATGGTGCAACTTGGAATCCTTTAGCCATAGGCATAACAGACACTAATTATTCTTGGAATGCTGATTTTGCTACTCCTAGTAATAATGCTAAAATTAAAATAATTGCCACAGACGGAGTATTAACCAGTGAAGCGGTTTCGGACAATTTTATTGTTAGAAACCCGGACATTTCAATTCAACCGTTTTTATGGGATTTTGGAAGCATAACAAAAGGGGAAATGCTTTCACAAGACTTTAATATAACAAATACTGGCAATGCAGACTTGAATATTTTTAACATTAATTCTCCACCCGAAATAGACATTTCGGGGCTTTCAGTTCCATTAACTCTAGCGCCAGGAGAATCTCATATTTTTAGTGCAACACTTAACACTCAGAACCTTTCAGGGAATTATTTTAGTGATATGAATATTGGTTCTAATGACCCAGATGAAAACTCAAAAAGAGCTTTTGTTCAAGGAGCGATTCAAACACTCCAACCTACCGGAATCAGTTGGATTCTAGGTTATGGTGGTAATAAAAGAATTGGACAAGACTATAACATAATTTATTCTATTCTATCACAGCCTACAAAAAAACTTGTTAGTATAGACTATAATGTTCTAATAGGTTGGAACTAAAAACCTGCTGGTTTCTTAAGGCTGCACGGGCACGAGGAGAAGAAACAGCGCTAATAAAAAAAATAAGAACAATATAATTCCAATTGCTCTAATTGTTGGTTTTCCTTTTTTCTGTCCGTACCAAATTAAAATTAGACTTGACACAAAGAAAAAGATAGTTAAAGCGAGAAATACAAAATTTGCCATGTTTCCAGAATCTACAACATCTGGGTCGCTTCCTCTGCAATTAAGAGTTAATTCTTTTTTTTCTCCCGCTTGATTTAAATAAGATAACAAAATGTTTTCGTTTATCTCTCTGTGAGGGTATTTTCCACTAATGCTAATTAATTCATTTTTTTTAATTAGCCCGCTAGAAGCGCTCTCCAAAACCAAAGCCCCTTGGGGCTGGGTTGAAACAACAGTAATATCTGTGTTAGTGTTGTTAAACAGTTTAACAGAAAAATTTCCATCTACAAAAGAATAACTTTGCACCACCAACAAAATCGGAGCACTGCTATTACAGATCATACCGTAGCTAGCAAAAGCGCCAGGCAAAAAAAGCAAGCTAAAAAAAATGATTAATAGAAAGCCTTTTTTCATTCATAATCAATTTTATTTAGCGTTTTTGTAGTTAATAAACTTTGCTTTGCTGTCGTTTTTTGTCGTAATCACTCTTGCTGAGAAAGCGCGATTTACTTGCAGCCTGTCTTACTCTTGTTTTGTTCGGTGTTTGTATTACAGTGCCCCGCATTCTGGAAACTATTTTAAACTGTTTGTGTGATTAATCCTTTTTTAGAATGCGGCAACAAGAAAAAAGCATTAAACTTGTTTTGGAAGATTCTTCTGTTTTTTCAGGAATTTCTTTTGGCTTTGAAAAAAGCATTTCAGGGGAAGTTGTTTTCAACACTGGAATGGTGGGCTATCCTGAAAGCCTTACAGACCCGAGTTACGAGGGGCAGATTCTTGTTTGTTCCTACCCTTTGATAGGAAATTATGGTGTTCCCGGCAAAGCCCTTGAATCCAATCTTGAAAAAAACTTTGAAAGCAGCAGGATTCATGCACAAGGATTGATTGTTTCTGATTACAGCTTTGAGCATAATCACTGGAACTCTGAAAAATCCCTTCAGGAATGGCTTCGCGAGGAAAAAATTCCCGCAATCACTGGCATTGACTGCAGGGCGCTCACAAAAAAACTCCGCGAAAAAGGAGTAATGTTAGGAAAGATTGTGCTCGATGGCGAAGAAATAGTTTTTAATGATCCTAACAAAAAAAACCTTGTGGCTGACGTCAGTTGCAGAGAACCTATTTTTCATGAGAACAGCGGTGTAAAAATCGCGCTCATTGACTGCGGGGCAAAAAACAGCATTGTGCGCTGCCTTTTGGAAAGAAACGCTTCAGTAATCAAGGTGCCCTGGGATTTTGATTTGTTCAACGGCAAAATTGATTTTGACGCAATAATGATAAGCAACGGTCCTGGCGATCCCAAACAATGCACTGCTACAATTGAAACAATAAAAAAAGCCCTTGAATATTCAAAGCCTGTTTTTGGCGTTTGTTTGGGAAACCAGATTTTAGCTCTTGCCGCGGGAGCAGACACTTACAAATTGAAATACGGGCACAGGAGCCAGAACCAGCCCTGCACTGTTGTGGGAACGGAAAAATGCTTTATTACAAGCCAGAACCACGGATTTGCAGTTGACGAAAAAAAACTTTCAGAGGAATGGGAACCCTGGTTCAGAAATCTGAATGACGGAACAAACGAGGGAATACGGCACAAAACAAAGCCATTCATGAGCGTGCAGTTCCATCCAGAAGCAAATCCCGGGCCTTTGGATACGGGTTTTTTGTTTGACAAGTTTTTGAAAATAGCAGAGGGAAAAAAATGATTAGCGGAAATCTGCTGTCCCGAAACAGTTTTAAAATAAAAAAAATATTATTTAGAACTATGCAAAAGACAATGCATTTCTGGGAATTATCAGATTCTGCAAGATTCATTCTTGAGGAACAATTTTGCAAAGAACTTGCTGAAAAGGCGAGCAATGGAAATTATTATGCGCTTGCAGAAAAATTAGGGGTTTCATATCCTTTTGTCATCTGCCTGAAAAGGTCTGAATATTCGATTCCTAAAAAAATATTGGTTAAACTCTCAGAACTTGCAAATTTGAATCTGGAGCTGGTTGAAAAAAATATTAAAGAGATAAAAACACGTGCCGGGCTTTCATTAAAAACAAAATTGCCAATAACTGGAAACGAGGATATTGCTTCATTGGTTGGGCATGTTTTTGGAGATGGGTTTGTTTGTTCAAGAAGAAGGCAGTTTGAATATAGCAACACAAACAGTTTACTGCTGTGTGAGGTTGAAGAACTGGTTGAGAAACAGTTTGGGATTAAGCCCTATACAAAAAATAACACGCGGATAGGGTATCCCTCGATAATCGGCGAAATACTGCTGCAATTTGGCGCTCCACAAGCCCCCAAAATTTATAATAAAAATTTGGTTCCTGCCTGGATTATGAACGGCAGCAAGCCCTGCAAAAAGGCTTTCCTCAAAGCAATATTTGATGATGACGGTTCGGTAATGTATTCGAAATCATTTAGGGCAAAGGGAGTTAATCTTTATCAAACAAGGCATGAATCAATTGCAGATTCTTTAAGGATGCTTTTAAGCCAGATAAAAGAGTTGTTAAAAGAATTCGATATTAACGCAGGGGAACCGCTTATTTCAAGGTATTATACTAAAGTTGACGGGCGACACTGCGTAATGTACCTAAATATTACAGACCAGTATAGTATCACAAATTTTTATCAAAACATCGGGCTGTGCTCAGGCAAAAAGTTTTTGAAACTAGAAAAACTTGCCACTAAAGCAACGAAATACACTAAGCATGAAGAAAACAGATTTAGACAAAAAATAATAGAATGCCTTAAAAGAAATTCCGCATCCACATCAGGAATTGCTAATGAACTAAACTTCAGCGTTCAAAAAACATTAAAGAAATTAAAACAGCTTGAAGTAAAGAATCTTGTGGAACAAATTGGAAAAACAGCCCCTAACCGGGCAATAATCTGGAAAATAAAAGAGGTGACAGCCTATTGAAAAGCCAAAAAAGGTATTGATTCTTGGAAGCGGTGCCTTGAAAATCGGGGAAGCGGGCGAAAGTCTTTTTGGTTGTTAAACCATTAGACCGTCTATTCGACTACTCCGGTTCTCAAGCCATAAAAGCTCTCAAGGAAGAAGGAATTGAGACAGTCCTTGTCAATCCAAATATTGCTACTATCCAGACAAGCTCGGGCTTTGCAGACAAAATTTATTTTCTGCCAGTGAACGCGCAGTTTGTGGAAAAAATAATTGAAAAAGAAAAGCCAGAGGCAATTCTTCTTGGTTTCGGAGGGCAGACAGCCCTCAATTGCGGGCTTGCTCTGCATGATTCTGGAGTTCTTGAAAAGCACAATGTAAAGGTTCTTGGGACACAGATTGATGCAATCAGGAAAACAGAGGACAGGGAATTGTTCAATCTTGAACTCCGGAAAATCGGAATAAATGTTCCGAAAAGCATTCCCGCAAAAAACCTTGAAGAAGCCCTCTCTGCAGGAAGCAAAATAGGTTTTCCTGTAATTGTAAGAGCTGCTTTTGCGCTCGGAGGAAAAGGAAGCGGATTTGCAAACAATCTGGAAGAACTTAAAAAGCTCGCGGAACAATCCTTCAAAGTCAGCCCGCAGCTTCTTGTTGAAGAATGCCTTGCAGGCTGGAAGGAAATAGAATATGAAGTTGTAAGGGATGTCAATGACAACTGCATTACTGTATGCAACATGGAAAACTTCGATCCTTTAGGAGTTCACACAGGAGAAAGCATTGTTGTCGCCCCAAGCCAGACTCTTTCAAACAGCGAATATCACATGCTCCGCGAACTTTCAATAAAGGCAATAAGGCACTTTGGAATAGTTGGAGAATGCAATATACAATTTGCGCTTGACACAAAAAGTTCTGATTACAGGGTTATTGAAGTAAACGCGAGATTAAGCAGGAGCAGTGCGCTTGCCTCAAAAGCAACAGGCTATCCGCTTGCATTTGTTGCCGCAAAGCTCAGCTTGGGGCACAGCCTTCTCGAGCTTGAAAACAGCATTACAAAAAAAACAAAGGCGTGCTTTGAGCCTGCTCTTGATTACATTGTAGTAAAAATGCCGCGCTGGGATTTGAAAAAATTCAAGAAAGCAAATCATCTGATTGGAACTGAAATGAAAAGCGTGGGAGAAGTAATGGCAATAGGCAGGACTTTTGAAGAGGCAGTCCAGAAGGCAGTGAGAATGCTGAACATTGGAATGTATGGCCTTATTGCAAACAACATTGAATTCAAGGGGCTTGAAAAAAAAATTTCAGTCCCAAACGATGAAAGGCTTTTTGCAATTGCAAAGGCAATCCAGAAAAACTGGAGCATTGAAAAAATCCATTCGCTCACAAAAATAGACAAATGGTTCCTTGAAAAAATAAAAAACATAATAGCAACATCAGAACAGGTAAAGGAAAGGGGAATTGAAAAAGAATTGCTCCTGAAGGCAAAAAAACTCGGTTTCAGCGACAAGCAGATTGCAATTCTTTCAGGGAGTGAAGATGAGCTTGTTGTAAGGGAAAAAAGAAAGCAGTTAGGGATTCTGCCTTTCATAAAGCAGATTGACACTCTTGCAGCTGAATTTCCCGCGCAGACAAACTATTTGTACGCAACCTATAATGCAATTGAAAGCGACATTTCCTTTGGAGAAAAAAACCAGGTCCTGGTTTTGGGAAGCGGCAGTTACAGCATCGGAAGCAGCGTTGAATTCGACTGGTGCTCTGTAACAGCAATCCAGGCCTTGAAAAAGCTCGGAAAAAAAACAATAATGCTTAATTTCAATCCTGAAACAGTGAGCACTGACTATGACATCTGCGACAAGCTTTATTTTGAAGAGCTCAGCCTTGAAAGAGTGCTTGACATTTATGAAAAGGAAAATCCCGAAGGAATAATCATTAGCATGGGCGGGCAAATCCCGAACAATCTTGCTTTGAAGCTTCAGAAAGCCGGCGCAAGAATTTTAGGCACAAAAGCAGAAACAATCGACATTGCAGAGGACAGGCACAAGTTCAGCGCTCTCTGCGATTCTTTGGGAATTGACCAGCCTGAATGGAAAGAGCTTTCAGCTGAAAAAGATGCAGTGGTTTTTGCAAACAAGGTGGGCTTTCCGGTTATGGTGCGCCCGAGCTATGTTTTGAGCGGAAGCGCAATGAGCGTTGCATTCAATGAAAAAGACCTGATTTCATACCTGAAAAAGGCAACCGCTCTTTCTCCGGAACATCCTGTAATAATGAGCAAATTCATTGTGAATGCAAGGGAGTTAGAGCTCGATGCAGTTGCGCAGGACGGAAGGCTTCTTGTTTATGCAGTAAGCGAGCATGTTGAAAATGCCGGCGTGCACAGCGGAGACGCGACAATTGTCCTCCCTACGCAGAAAACCTATCCCGCAACAAAGAACAGGATTCTTGAAATAGGGGAAAAAATCGCGCAGAAGCTTGAGATTAACGGCCCCTTCAATATTCAGTTCATTGCAAAGCAGAATGAGGTAAAGGTAATTGAATGCAACCTGCGCGCAAGCAGGAGCTTTCCCTTTGTTTCAAAAATTTCCGGGAAGAATTTTATTGAAACAGCCACAAAGGCAGTAATGGGTGAAAAAAACCTGAAGCCTGAAGAGTTTCCCGAGCTTGATTTTGTGGGCGTTAAAGCTCCCCAGTTTTCCTTCAGCAGGCTAAAGGGGGCAGACCCTCTTCTTGGGGTTGAAATGGCTTCTACAGGAGAAGTGGCGTGCCTTTCAACAAGCTTTGAGGACGCTTTTCTCAAAAGCATTATTGCGGCTGGTTTTTCAATGCCTGAAAAAAACATTCTTGTAAGCATCAGCGGGGATGAAAACAGGAAGGATTTGCTTGAGGAAATCCGAGTTCTGAAAAACCGTGGCTTTGCATTGTTCGCAACAGAGCACACGCAGAAATTTCTCGAAAAAAATGCAATTCCCTGCAGAATGGTTTTCAAGGAGCATGAAAAAAAAGAGCCCAACACTGCAACTTTTTTGAGAAAAGGCCTTCTCGACCTTGTAATCTGCATTCCGCAGGAATTCAACAGGAAACAGCTTGAAAAGCAGTATGCCCTGCGGCGTTCCGCAGTTGATTTTAACGTTCCATTGATTACAAACAAGCAGCTTGCAAAGCTGTTCATCCGCAGCCTTGAAAAAACAGGCGGAAAAGAATTCGAAATAAAGCACTGGCAGGAATACTTTGGAAAATGAATTCAATTAACTTTAAATATTACAAATAGGCTTAGTTATGTTAGTGAAATTGCATGCCAGCACGAAAACGATCCCGCCCAAAACCAGGCGAAAAATGGAATCCAAAAAAACATGCCAACAGGCGTGTAACTCCGCCTGTATCCAGGGGCCAAGTTTTTGCGGGCCCGGATATGCAAAGCATTCGCTTTTTTCAACCGCGTGAAAGACTTAAAAGCCAGCGGCATGTTGAAAGTTTAAGCGATTTTGTAAATCTTCTCGAAGACAAACGAAAGCGATTGGGCCGCGTGGTTGGGCTTGGCGCGAATCCGCGCGTACATTCTCCTAAATATTCCGGCATGCTTTATGAGGACAGAAGATGGCGTGGCTATAAATACAGGAAACCAAAGCGCAAAAAATGAAATAAAAAGAAACAAAAAATAATTTTTATTTTTCAAACCTGAAAAAAAACTTTTCAAAGTTTTGTATTCTGCTTTTTTTAATTTCAATGCCTTCTTTTTCCAGCAAACGCGCTTTTTCTTTTGCGCCCTTTGCGTATCCTCCCAGCCTTCCACATGCTCCCACTATCCTGTGGCAGGGAACTTTTGGGGCAAAAGGATTTGCATTGCATGCATTTCCCACTGCGCGCGCCGCCTTTGAATTTCCGAGTGCGCGCGCAATTTCCTTGTAAGTGGAAACTTTTCCGCGCGGGATTTTTGCAATAAGTTTCCAGACTCTTTTTGAAAAATCTGCTGCCATAAAAACAGTTTGGGCAAAAACAATTTTATTTCCATTGCCTCAAAACTGCTTGGAGTTCAAAATGGTTTTTTGCAAATTCGTGCAAGGGAATTTTATGGACTGCTGCTTCTATTGCCTGCCTTGCCGCGGTTGCGCCCTTCATTGTTCCCATTGGGTGCCCGTGAATTCCTCCGCCCATTTGTATAGCAATATCTTTTCCAAGCGCATTCACAAGCCCGGGAACTTTTGCAGGATGCAGTCCTCCCGAACAAACAGCAAGCATTGGCTTTAAATGAAGCCAGTTTTCAGCAAGCACGTGCCCCCCGATGCTCGGCCTGACTATTCTGTGCTCTATTTCTTCGCCGATTTTTTGCACTTCAAACCTTGCACCAGTCATTTTTCCGAAAATTGCGCCAATATGCAGCTGGTCCAGTCCGCATAATCTGCATAGCTTTGCAATTGCAAGCATTGAAATTCCGTGCTTGGGATTTCTTGTAAAGGCAGCGTGCCCTGCGCGGTGCGCATGCAGAATCAATCCGAGCTCTTCATTGCGCAGTTCCTGCAAGGCGCTCCATCCAATAGAGACAATGTCAACCATTGCGTATTCATTGCCCTGCTTTTTCAAAAATTTTGCCCTGCGCACCATTTCCTTGTAAGGAGCAGAGACATTTGCCATGTAAGCCTTTCTTTCTCCAGTCATTTTCTCTGCTTTTGCGCGCATTTTCAAAGTTTCCTTTACACGCCTTTCAAAATTGTTAAAAGCCATGCTTGTAAGGTTTTCATCATCTTTAACTAAATCGCAGCCTCCGAGCCATGCCTCAAAAGCAACCTTTGCATGCTCTTCTGGATTCAATCCGAGTTTCGGCTTTATTATTGTGCCCAACAACGGCCTGTTGTAAATGTTAAGTGTTTTTCTTATTCCTGCGATTCCGAATTTCGGTCCCTTGAATGCATTGATGTATTCGTCGGGAAAATTAATATCCTCAAGGCGCAGGTTTTTGGCTTCCTTCATTCCAAAAATATTTCCCGCAATGCTTGAAAGCAATTGGGGAATGTTTCCCTTTTCAAACAGTTCCATTGGATAAGCGATTTTTACTGTTCCGCTGTAAGGGCGCATTTCAAATATTTTTGGAGAAAGGCTTTTTTTTATTTCGGGTTTCATTGTGGAAATTTCCGTCCATGTGCCGATGCTTGATTCCGATGCAATTGCCTGCGCAGCTTCCCTGAAAGAAACCCCTCTGCCTTTTTCCAGAAAAAATTCCGCAACAAGGTCTTTTGGAGAAGGCTTATAGCCAATGTCAATAAAGCCTGAATACGCAAGATTCTGTTTTCCCAAGGCAACACCAACAATTAATTTGATTAAACTTATATAAATCATTTAGGGTTTTCCTGAACCCAAAACTTGTGTTGTCTTGAATTGTTCTTTTCCGTTGCTCTGAGTTCCTGTGATGGCTTTGCTGAAAACTCATTTTCGACAATTGCAGTAATGGTGCTGGATTTATCAATTTTTCTAATGCCAATTTTGAAGAGAACATGACTATTTGTATTACTTCGATATGTAAATTGGATGGAAAAGAAGTTATAATTGCAGCGTCAGATCATTTAATTACTGGCAATTTTGGTAGCTATAATGTTGAATTTGAACATGATAGTAAAAAGTTTTGCGAGATAACTGAGAGAACAATAATGCTGCTTGCGGGGACTACTGTTTTACAGCAAGAATTTAAAAAAAAGTTGAAAGCCTCAGTTGGAGAAACCAGCACTGTTGAAGAGATTGCTAATAGATTGCAAGAAATAGTCATAGAGAAAAGGATGGAAGTAATAAATGAATTTATTTTTAAGCCAAAGAAGTTAGACATGGAAGAGTTTTACAGAGGCGGACAAATGAGAAACTTGATTCCGGAAATAGCATTCAAACTAAATCAAGATGTCGAAACTTTTAACTTGGGTGTTGAATTGCTTCTTGCGGGCATAGATGAAGAAGGAACTCACTTGTATACTATTAACCAAGCAGGCAAGCCTATAGAAAATAACCAGATAGGATTTCAAGCAATAGGAATAGGGAACATACATGCAATTAATACTTTGATTTCAGAAGGATATTCGCCCAATCTTGATTTTGAGAAAGCGCTTTTCTTGGTTTTTAAAGCAAAGAAAAATTCTGAAGCCGCACCGGGAGTAGGCAGTAGAACTGATTTGTTAGTAATAACCGATAAAAAAATTTATTATTGTGATGACGAGAGCAAAAAGAAGCTTGAACTGCAATACAAATCTGAAAAGAAAAAAATAATGGAATTTAATGGGCTAGGCCTCAAAGAAAAGATTATAAAGTAGAAAAAGGAGATATACTTATGAATTGTCCATTTTGTGTTTCTGATAAACTAAGAAAAAAGGAAATATCTCTTAATGATATTAAAATTGAGTTAGGAATAAGAAAATACAAATTAGCAACATTAGAACAAGACAAGCGCCCTATTTTTTCTAAATGATGTTCCAAAAAATAAGTATTGCTTTCTGCGTGTTTCTGGTGTCTGAATGATTATCACTATCTGCGGGAATCTCGGAAGCGGGAAAAGCACTCTTGCAAGAGAGCTTGCCAAAAAATTCGGCCTCAAGCATTTCTCTGCAGGAGATTTCATGCGCGCGATTGCAAAGGAAAGAAACCTTTCTTTGCTTGAACTGGGCGCGCGCGCTGAAACAGACAAAAGCATTGACAAAGAGGTTGATTCAAGGACACAGGAGCTCGGAAAAACAGGAAAGGATTTTGTAATGGATTCAAGGCTTGCATGGCACTTCATTCCCAATTCAATAAAGATTTTTCTTGACATTTCTCTGGAAGAAGCCGCGCGCAGGGTCTGCTGTGATGTTTCAAAAAATCTCCGCGCAGAGGAAAAGGAAAGCACTACAATAAAAAAAACCATGGAGAACATAAAAAAAAGGCAGGAATCAGAAATCAAGCGCTACAGGCAATTGTACGGCGTGAACTATCTGAACAAAAAAAACTTTGACATTGTGATTGATACTACAAGCAATTCGCGCGAACAGACTTTGGAAAAGGCAGTGCAGGAAATAAAAAAGATTCTGGAAAAGAAAAAGCAGAAAGCCAGCGCATGAAAAAGCAATTTACGGGCTTTTCACTGCAAGGTTAATGTCTGCTGCAGTAATTGTTTTCCTGTTCGCGTGCTTTGAATATTCAGTTGCTTTTCTCGCAATCCTGATTCCATGATCTTCAAGGACTTCGGCAAGCGCTGCAGCGGCTTCTTCAGAAACTCTTCCGCCACCCGCTTTCCTGATAATCCTGTCAACGGCAGCCAATGGCAATTCAGACAAAAAAATCCCTCCAATCAAGCGAATTCATCAAAAAAACTATTAAAATAGGTTATAAATCAAAATAAAAACATATTGGGTTTTTCAGGCAAAAACAAGCCCAAAAAAACAATTTTTGCAGTTGCACACAGCGGAAACCCGCTGAAAAAAGCATTAAAAGCAATCGCTGCAAGAATCTGTTATGCCTGAATTTTTCTCCCACTCTCTGATAAAGGAAAACACTGTTGAAAAGCGTGCCTACCAGGAAAACCTTTCCAACAGGGTTCTGCAGGTCGGAAACTCGCTTATTGTCGCCCCAACTGCGCTTGGAAAAACAATTATTGCAGTGCTTGTTGCAGTGCAGGTCCTTGAAAAAAATCCTGAAAGCAAAATTCTTTTTCTTGCGCCCACAAAACCTTTGGCAATGCAGCACCGGAAAAGTTTCCAGAAATTTTTGAAGATTGAAGAGGAAAAAATTTCGCTTTTCACGGGAACTTTGGAGCCCAAGCAGCGCGAGCTTGAATGGGACAATGCAAAAATAATTTCCGCAACTCCCCAGACAATTGAAAACGATTTAAGGAACTCGCACATTTCCCTTGAAAATGTTTCTCTCTGCGTTTTCGATGAAGCCCATCGCGCGGTAAAGGATTACAGCTATGTTTATGTTGCGGAAAAATATTTGAAGCAGGCAAAACAGCCTCTTGTGCTAGCGCTCACTGCCTCTCCGGGCAGCACTGAAGAAAAAATCAAGGAAGTCTGCAGGAATCTTTCAATCAAAAACATTGAAATCCGCACTCTCGCAGATGACGATGTAAGGCAATTTTCGCATGAAATAAAAGTAGAATGGAAGCGCGTGGACCTTCCCCCCGAAATGCTTGAAATAAAATCCCTTTTGGAACAGACAATGCGCGAATCAGTCGCAACGCTCAAAAAAATGGGTTTGGCGTATAACGTAAACAGCGGGCTTCTCAGCAAAAAAAGAATCCTTGAAATCCAGATTCAAATCCGCAAAAGAATTGCAAGGAGCGGGGGAAGGCAGCCGAGCCTTTTTGCAGCTGCAACTGCCGCAGCGCAGCTAATGAAAATCAGCCATGCGCAGGTACTGCTTGAAACACAGGGAATTTTTGCACTGCACAATTATTTCGAGAGAATAAAGCAGAAAGCCTTTGAGCCTGACGCCAGCAGGGCGATTAAACAGCTTGTGGGAAAAAAGAATTTTTTCCTTGCAATGAAAACAGCGGAAGAGCTCCACAAAAAAAATTTCAACCATCCAAAGGTTGAAAAGCTGAAGGAGATTCTGCTTGAACAGTTTTCCCTGCATCCTGAAAGCAAGGTAATTGTTTTCAACCATTACAGGGATTCCATAAAAGAGCTTACAGGATTTTTGAACCAGTTTCCAGGCATCAAGGCTGAAAAATTCATTGGGCAGGCAAAGAAAAAAGACGAAAAGGGAATGTCGCAGAAAGAACAGGCAGAAACAATCGAGAAGCTGAAAAGAAGCGAAATAAACTGCTTAGTGGGCTCCTCGGTTGCGGAAGAAGGATTGGACATTCCAAGCGTTGATTTGGTTGTCTTCTATGAACCTGTCCCTTCTGAAATAAGAACAATCCAGAGGAGAGGAAGAACAGGAAGATTTGCGCCCGGCAGGGTAATAATATTAATGGCAAACAAAACTCGCGATGAGGCTTTTTACTGGAATGCGTTTGCAAAAGAAAAAAAATCCCATGCAATGCTGTTACAGATGCAGGAAAATTCCCCTGAAAAAAAATCCGCGGCACTTGCAAAGCAGACAACTCTTGAAAGCTTCCGGCCGAAATCCGCGGAAGAAGAACAAATTCTGGTTTACATAGACCACAGGGAACAGAACTCTGAAATCGCAAAAATGCTGGAAGAAAAAGGCTGCCTTGTCCGCGAAAAACAGCTTGAAGTCGGGGACTATGTTCTGAGCGACCGCTGTGTTGTTGAAAGAAAAACAACAAAGGATTTTCTGCAGAGCATTATTGACGGAAGGCTTTTCACACAGCTTCCTTCAATGTCTGCAAACTATGAAAGCCCTGTTATTCTGATTGAAGGAAATTACAATGACTTGTTCACTCTTCGGAACATTCACAGGAATGCAATAATCGGCGCGCTTACCTCGATTGCTGTTTCTTTCAGAACCCCTGTTTTGTTCACTCAGAATCCGGAAGAAACCGCAGAGTTCTTGTACATAACTGCAAAGCGCGAGCAATTGAACAAATACAAGGACACGCGCCTGCGCGTTGGCAGGAAGGGAATGACTTTGAGCGAGAGGCAGCGTTTTGTTGTAGAATCCCTTCCAAACATTGGCCCGAACACGGCTGTTGCGCTTTTGAGAAAATTCAAGAGCATAAAGAACATTGCCAACGCGCTTAGCAAGGAACTCCAAGAGGTCGACAATCTCGGCCCGAAAAAAGCGCATCAGGTAAAAAAAGTCCTCTGGAAAGAATTCAAGGAAGAATGACTTTTTTTTACAAAATTGTTTCCGCGATTTCTTTTATTGTTTTTGCCCTTCTGTAAATTTGTTTTGCAATGTTTTGTGAAAGCCCTATCCCATAATCCGCATCGCTTTTGTATGCCATCAAAAATTCATAGAAATCCCTGTATTTTACAAAATCGTTTTTTAAAAAGCCAGCTAATTCGGGGAAATAAGCAGTGTCTGAATGCGGCTTGTGCATTGGAATCCTGTTCAAAAATTTTTGGCACAGCGCGTTATGATAGTTGATAACCGCATTGATGAACAAATGCGCTGCTGTCTGGTATTTTTCTTCTTTGAATTGTTCCTCACCCAATTGGAACCGTTCATTTGCCAAATCAAGATACTGTTTGTAAGTGCTCAAGCCAATTTCTCCCTTTCAAAATTTTTCCTTTTCCCAGAATGTTTCTTATAAATGCGTCTTTTTCTTTCCACCTGTTTTTTATTTCTTTTTTATCCAAAAAAACAGGGGAAAAGCGCGTTCCTGTTTCAACAGTCGCTTTGACAAAATCTTCAACAATTTTTTCTGTAATGGGGCTGTTTTTGCTTTCCAGCCCGATTAATACGTCCAAATCCGAAGCATGTGAAAAATCTTCCCTTGTTCTTGAGCCGAAAACAACTATTGCTTTTACTTTGCTGTTTTTTGTTATGCTCATTGATTCCAATTTTTCTATGAGGGGCTTTTGGAAATTTTTTGTTTTTTCCAGAATGCTTTTGAGTTCCGGCAGCAAATAGAATTTTTGGTTTATTTCAACGAGTTTGTTTCTTCCCTGCAATTTTGCCCGAACTAATCCTGTTTTTTCCCACTGGCGGACAATAACCGAAACAGAGGCTTTTGGCAAGCTCGATAATCTTGCAAGTTCTGAAACAGAAAAAGGCTGCGAAGTATCCAGCAGATGCCGCAGCAGGCGCGCTTTTGAGTTTGAATCAACCAATTCCCGCAGAATCCTCATAAAAACCATTGTTCATTAATACTGAACATATGTTCATTTATAACGAACAATTTAAAAGGCGTGCCGATACAAACAAGAAAGCAAATCAATCCGAAAATGAAACTTTTTATCTGGAAAGCCAAAGCAGCGGAAGAAAAAAGCCAAAAAAGATCTGCAAAATAATGCCTGCTTCAAAAAATCAGGAATTTATTTTATTGCTTCCCATAGCACTGTTTCTTTCGGCGTTATTGTTATTCCCTTGTCTGTAATGTCCAGGGGGTGAACGTTTTTGTCGTGCCATGTGCCGCGCATTTTTCTTATGAAAACGCTCCTGTGCGGGGGAGTGAAGAACAATGCGATTACTCCGTCAGTGACAAATTCTTCTATTCCAAAGGCGCTGAATCTTTTTTTTGTGTTTGCTGTTTCGCTTGTCAGAATAGTGGTGCAATTCAGTTCCTTAAGATAATCTACAAATTTGAATAGCATTGCGCGCAGGATTGGCCTGTCGAACCATATTCCGAGAGAAGTTGTTGAATCAACCACTAATCTTTTTGCATGCATTTCCTTTATCATGCCGGCAATTACTTCAAGCTCCTCGTCGATTTTTTCCTCGACAAATTTTACATCCTTGCTGTAGCCTATTTTCAGCCTGTACATGTTCATCATTTTTTTGTCCTGGAGTTTTTTAATGTCCCAGTTGAACGATGACATGTCCCACATAATGTTCATTGGGTTGCTTTCAATTGTTACAAACAATCCCGGCTCGTTGAATTTTCTTGCGCCCTCGACAATGTACTGCATTGAAAAAATAGTTTTTCCTGTTCCCGCTCCTCCTGAAAGCAGTACAGAGCTTCCCTGCGGAATCCCGCCCTTAAGCAGTTCGTCCAAGCCCGGAATTCCTGTTGCAACCCTGTCCATAAAAAACACTTTTTTGTTTTATATTCTGATTAATTAGCTACTTTCTTGTTTATTAATTTTTTGCATTCTCTTGTTTTTATGCAGAATCCGCTTGAACAGCCCCTTGAATCAATTAACCTCATTGACCTTGTAGACCAGCCCGCATGGAAAACAATTCTCATTGATTTGGTTAAAAGCGAAAAAATGAATCCCTGGGAAATAGACCTTGTTGATTTGGCAAATAAATATTATCAGAAGATTCTTGCAATGGAAAAAACAGACTTGAAGCTTCCGGCAAACGCAATCCTTGCCTCTGCAATTCTCCTGAAATTCAAGGCGCGCGCAATCCGCATAAGTTCCATTGAAGAGCTTGAAGATGATTTGACAAAAGAGGTTTCCGAAAAGGAAATCCGCTTTCTCGAGGAAAACCTTCCCGAGCTTCGGCATGGAAGGCAGCTGCGTTCCGGAAAAATTTCTCTTGATGACCTTGTTGAAAACATTACTCTTATTCTTGACAAGACTAAAAGCAGGGGAAACATCCTGCGCGAAAAGGAAATTCCCGATTTCAAAGTTGTTCTGGACAACAAAGACATTGAAGAACAGATAAAAAATGTTTTTTCTCTCATTCAGCAAAAAACAGATTCAAGGGGCATAGCCCGCTTTTCCCAGTTGTCAAAGGACAAGTCCGCACAGGAAACAATCGGAATTTTCCTTCCGGTCCTCTTCCTCACAAACCAGGGAAAAATAAACATTTGGCAGGAATCCTTCTGGCAGGAAATTTTCATTGCGCTTGAAGGCAGCGATGTAAAGCTGCCTGCGGAATAGGCTTAAATTCTCTTTGTATGAACAATATGATTAGGGTGATTAGTATGAATGAACGGATTAGGACTGTTATAATGAATTCCCGCGGCCAGATAGTAATTCCTGAAGAAATGAGAAAGAGCCAGAATATGGCTTCCAAGGAAGCGCTTGTTTTGATTGAAAAGGGAAACGAAATTGTCCTGAAAAAAGAATCCGACGTGGCAAAACAGCTTCTTGATGAAGACGGTTCTTGGAAAGTTTTGTCTGTTGAAGCCCTGAAAAAAAGCTGGAGCAAGGAAGATGCCGTTTGGGACAAAATTGCGCGTGACCTTAAATGAGACAACAGGAGCTTGTCTGGATTAAAATCCCTTTTTCAGATTTTTCACAGACAAAAATAAGGCCTGCGCTGGTTGTTTCAAACAATGATTACAATTCCAAATGCGAGGATATGGTTATTTGTGCGGTCACATCAAATTTACAACGGGCGGTGTTCTCTGTTTCTTTGGAACAAAAAGACCTTGTTTCCGGCTCGCTCCCGATAGAAAGCCGAATCAAAGCCGACAAAATCATGCAGGTTGACAAAAAACTTGCCATACGGGCATTTGCAAAAATAAATGAAAAAAAGTTCGATGAAACAATTGCAGAAATAAAAAAATTATTGGCAAGGGCAAAATAAACATCCGGCAGAAAATTTTCATTCTCCTTCTGAGGCAATTCCTTTTTATTTTCTTCAAGCCTTTCTTTTTACATGCAGTTGCCCGATTACCATGGCGGAAGCATTGTAAACTTAATGAGTTCAATAGCGCATGCGCTCGGCGGAAAGCATGCGTATGCTGAGCTCAGGGTTCTGCCTGCAAAAGAAATCAAAAAAAGCAAAAAAGTTGTTTTGCTTGCAATCGACGGAATGGGTTATGAATTTTTGCGTAAAAACTGCAAAGAAACTGTTTTTGAAGGCCTTTTGAAAGAAAAAATAACTTCAATATTCCCTTCAACGACTGCAGCAGCGATTACTGCTTTCCTTTCAGGAGTTCCTGCGCAGCAGCACGCGCTTACTGGGTGGTTTGTTTTCCTGAAGGAAATAGGGATTGTTTCAAAAGTGCTTCCCTTCGAGCCGCGCATAGGAAAAACAAAACTAAGCGAATTCGGGGTAAAAGCAGAAGATGTGCTTGATTTCACGCCCTTCAGCAAAACAATAAAAGCTGAAAGCGTTTTTGTTTCCCCGAAAAAATTCAAGGAATCTGAATTCAACAGGTTTACAAACGGGAGCGCAAAAAGCATTTTTTATTCTTCAATGGGGGAAATGTTCAAAAAGCTCGGAAAAGAAGTCAGAAAAAAGTCAGTGAAAAAAAAGTTTATTTATGCCTATTGGGGAAACCTTGACCATCTCTGCCATTTGCACGGGACAAAAAGCAAAAAAACAATTGCGCATTTCAAAAAAATCGCGCTTGAAACAAAAAAATTTTTGGATTCAATGAGAGGAACTGATTCCACAATCATAATAACAGCAGACCACGGCCTGATTGACGGAAAAACAATCTGGCTTGAAAAATATCCCGAACTGCAGGAAACACTAGTGCTGCCGCTGTGCGGGGATGCAAGGATAAAATATGCCTATGTAAAACAGGAAAAGCGCAGGGAATTTGAAAAAATCGTGAGAACGCGCCTTTCCGAATATTGCCAATTGTTCAAAAGTAGCGAACTTGTAAAGAAAAATTATTTCGGCCTTTTCAAGCCGCACAAAAAGCTCTTTGACAGGATCGGGGATTATACTTTGATAACGAAAAAAAACTTTGCCCTGCGCGATGTATTGCCGGGAGAGCCCAGAAAAAATCACATTGGCAATCATGCAGGATTAAGCAAGGAAGAAATGTTTGTTCCCCTGATAGTTGTGCAAAACACTGAAAATTCCAAAAAAGCTGTTTGGCAGAATGTTTAAATTTTAGAAAGCAATTGTTTGTAGTGATTTTTGTGTTAAAGTTTTCGGGAAAACTCCGCAGGGGAAGATTTAATCCCTTGAACAGGCGCAAAAAGCAGAGAAGAATCAGCCCTGAAAGAAGGCAGTCTGAGAGGCCTGTTTCAGGCGAGGTCCGCACAAGAATCAACCCTCACGGCTTTGCTGTTGTTCCAAAGGGAACATTTGAAGTTAAGGGTGACAGGCGCTCCGGCAAAGAAAGAAGAAAATAATTCTGCTGGATTTTTTAAAAAATAAAATTTCTTATTTTTTTTGCGGTTTTTCAATTTGCATTTCTTCTTTTTTCAATTACCCTTCTTTGCAGCCATGCTTCATAAAGAGGCTTGTCGCGCTCGTGAAAGTCCTTCAGAATTTCCTGTTCCTTAGAAGTCAAAGGCCGTTTTCTTTTTTGCGCTTCCATGTCAAGAATGTCTTCTCTGTTTTCCCTCCAGAGCTGCAGAACCTGCGCCGCCTTCAGGTGCCTGCATTCTTTGACAATCTGTTCTATTATCGGGACAAACATTTTGGGAACAACGGCGGCTTTCTGGACAGAAATTTTCTTTTTTCCAGAACCGGCTTTTCTCGCAAGCGTTCCATCTGCGATATGCTTCATGCGGGTGGCTTTTCTATTTGCTTTTATTCCTTCAGCTCTCTTTAAGCTGTCCAGCACTCTTTTTTCGAGAGGAACCTGCGTTGCAGACTGAACCATTAAAAAATTTGCGCGCAGTGTTTTAACTATGTGCGGTTTTACGCCTGTTGATGCCGCAATTTGTTCATTGTCTACGCCCTGCCTGAAGGCATTGAAAATTGCTTCTTCCCTAGCAGGCCCTATGTCAAAAGGATCTGCATAGGTTATTTTGCGGCGCTTTTTCCTCTCTTCAGGTTTGTTCGGCAGTGTCATGCAGAATAAGAAACAGTTAAACAAAATTTAAATCTTTGCCGCAAAGCCTTTTTCAAGCCTGTTATTTTTTCTGCCTTGCTTTTTGAAGATATGTGGCATAGCATTCATCGGAGCAGAAACCGCGCAGGAATGCGACTGTTCCGTTGTCAATTGCCTCTTTTCCGCAGTGCATGCAGGTTCTTCTGCTCTTAAGCTCGAATTTCAGGTTTATTTTTCCACCCATAAGAGAAGATACTGAACCAATAATCTTAAAATCCGAACTAAAGGAAAAAAACTCTTTTTTTTATTAGATGAGAATGAGGGCTGTTCCCATTACAATGCTTCCGAGCAGAAAAGCGAATGTCATTAAATGTGCCTTTCCCCTTGCGCACGCAAATGCCGCGGGCATTAGCTCGTCAATGCAGATGTAAACCATTATTCCCGCAACAAGCGCAAGGCTTGCGCCGATTACCTGTGCGGACAAAAAAGGCAGGAGAATCAAGGCGCCTATAAGCGCGCCAATGGGTTCTGTTATTCCCGAAAGAAAGGAAATGAAAAGCGCTTTTGCCTTTTTCTTTGTGGCATAATAAACCGGGATTGCAACCGCAATTCCTTCGGGAATGTTGTGGATTGCTATTGCAACAGCAATTGTTATTCCCAAACCGATTGACTGCAGGCTTCCCGCAAAAACAGCGAATCCTTCGGGAAAATTGTGAATTGCCATGCCGAGCGCGACAAACATGCCCACCCTGAAAAGCTTGGGGTCAAAATCCTTGTTGCCCGTGGCATCTTCCATTATGAACCTGTGCGGCACAACATAGTCAATCAGAAAAGCAAATGCGGCTCCTGCAAAAAAAACAATAAGCCCGTATGTATATCCTACCGAGAGTATTCCCGCGGGCAGCAATTCGAGAAAGGAAACAGTGAGCATTACTCCAGTTGAAAACGCGAGCGCAAAAGCAAGGTACGCGTCCTTGGGCTTTTTTATAAAAAAAACAATCAGGCCGCCGATAACTGTCGCTAATCCCGCAAGAAGGGAAAGAAAAAGCCCTGTAAAAACATCAATCATGCTGAAAGCATAAACAATGGAAAAAGATTTAATTCATGCATATACGGAATAAAAAAAAGAGAACGCCCAAGGGTGGACTTGAACCACCGACCATCCGATCTCCGTCTAAAAGTTAGGTAACAGTTTCGCCTGATTTTGTTTTTCGTGGATTTCCCTGTGGCAGTTTGCGCAAACCAAAATTGTTTTTTCGGCTTCCTTCAAGATTCTTTTCCAGCCCCGATTATAAATTTTTGAAATCTGGCCTTCTTTGCTTGAATCTTTGTGGTGGAATTCAAGTGCAGTAATGCACTTTGCATAACCGCAAAGCGAGCATTTGCCGCCTTTGAGTTCAACCAGTTTTTGTTTATATCTTCTGCGCCGTTCGGAAATATACTCCGCCACTTTCTTTTTGTCTTTCCACGTCATTTAAAATCAACGGGCGCTCTACCTACTGAGCTACTTGGGCATAATTATTAAAGCTCACTGAAATAATTGGCTGCTTAAAGTTTATTAAGCTTTGTTGAAGCGCGGGTTTCTGATTTTCACAAAATTTTTTCTGCAATTTAGTGAAAAAAAATTTTCATTCAAAAAATCCTTTAGAAAAAAGTTAAGCAGATATAAAAAAGATATTGAAAAAACATGCAAAAAAATTATGGTTTTTTTGCCAAAAACCAGCGCCTGTGTTTTTTCCAAAAACACGCAAAAAACCATGCCAGAAAACCTTGCCTGCTGCTCTTTGTGCTGTTTTATCCTTCATAAACCCGCCTTTTTATAAAGCAAGGCATTTCTACACTCCTTTTACTGACATTGTTTTAAAGAAGGCTAATTTCGGCTTGATTGATAAAAATTCTATTGTTTTCGGTTTTATGCCCTCTTTTTCTGAAAAGAAGCGTAATTTTAGCCGTATACATAAGAAGCAAGGTATATTAAGTAGTTTAGCTGTTATTAGTACAACATTTTTTTTCCTAGTTGGAAGAAAAGGGGTGATATTCTTGAAGACTCTGATTGAAAGTGCAGTAACTAAGGCTGCCAAAGCCGAAGACGACAAAATTGAAGAATTCGGAACTCCAAAAATAATGGTTATCGGAGTGGGCGGCGCAGGATGCAATGCCGTTAACAGGATTGCAAACATGGGAATTGCAGGCGCACAGCTTGTTGCAGTAAACACTGACAAGCAGCATCTCGCAATAATAAACGACGAACTCACAAAAATCCTTATTGGAAAAAGCGTTACAAGAGGATTGGGCGCAGGCGGATATCCTGAAATCGGGGCAAAAGCAGCAGAAGTAAGCCGCTCTGCCCTTGAAGAAGTTCTGTCCCACGTTGACATGCTCTTTTTGAGCGCGGGAATGGGCGGAGGAACAGGAACAGGAGCAGCGCCTATAATCGCACAGATTGCAAAAGAACAGGGCGCAATTGTAATCGCAATGGTAACATATCCCTTTGCACTCGAAAAAGCACGCCTGATAAAAGCAGAAGAAGGAATAGAAGCACTGAGGGAAGTAACAGACACTGTTGTTGTAATCGACAACAACCGCCTGGTGGAACTTGTTCCAAATTTGCCGATACAGGACGCATTCAAGGTTGCCGATGAAGTAACAGCAAGAACAGTGCGCGGAATAACAGAAACAATCACACAGCCATCATTGATCAACCTGGATTATGCCGATGTTAGAAGCGTAATGTCAAACCAGGGGCTTTCTGTAATTGCTGTCGGAGAATCAAAGTCTGTTGACAGGGTAAACGAAGTTGTTGAAGACACCCTGAAAAACGCTTTGCTCGACGTGGACATTACAGGTGCAAGCGGCTGCCTTATTCACATTACAGGCGGACCTGAATTAACGCTTGGAGAAGCCAACGGAGTAGGAGAAATGCTCACGGAAAAAGTAGACCCTAGAGCAACAGTCATCTGGGGCGCAAGAGTAGACCCGACCTTTGAGAACAAGATTGAAGTAATAACAATCTTCACAGGAGTTCACAGCCCATACATAAAGGGTTCTGAACAGGCAAGGGCGGCAATGAACTCTAGAGACAACAGAGGCTTCGGATTAGGCTCCTTGTAAGGTTCTCTTTAAAATCAGCGTTAAAAAAAGAGCGATTTTTTAATGCTCTTTTTTTCCTTTCTTTTTTTTCTTCTTCTAATTTTTTTAATGTGCTATTTTCACAGGAAATCTACTGCCTAAAAGGTTTATATACAATTTTATACATTTTATAGTTTGTTATTTGCAAGGCAGGGAATGGTATGGCAACAACGCACAAACTTATAATCGGAAATTGCATGAGCATGGAGGAAATTCCTTCTAAAAGTGTTCATCTTGTTGTTACTTCTCCGCCTTATTTTAATGCGCCTTTTGATTACAAAGGGTTGTTTAAAAATTATGGGCAATATTGTGGCGTACTGAAAAATGTTGCAAAGGAATTGTTCAGGGTAATGGCTGATGGCAGAATAATTGTTTTGAATATTGATGACATGCTGATTGCTGGAGAAAAATTTCCGATAGTTGCTGATGCTACAAAGATTTTTTTAGACGCTGGCTTTAGATATAGAGATAGGATAATTTGGAAAAAACCGGACGGGTATTTGAGAATAAGCAGAAGAAGCGGCGTGCTTTTGCAAAATCCTCATCCAATGTATTTTTACCCAGATAATCTTTTAGAGAGCATCATAATTTTTCAGAAAGGAAAATTTGACTACAAATCTGTCAGTAGGGAAATAAAAGAAAAATCAAAAGTCGATATAAAAGAATTCCAAGAAAAAAAATGGTTTATGACTCTTTGGGAAATGAATAATGTAATGCCTGGTTCCCCCTTAGAAAAGGGCATCGCGGCATTTCCTGCAGAATTGCCTTACAGGGCAATAAAATTGTTTTCTTATGTCGGAGAAACAGTTCTTGATCCATTTGCTGGCTCCGGCACAACAATGAAAATAGCGAGACAATTAGGCAGAAATAGTATAGGCATAGAAATCAAAAAATCTTTAATTCCAACAATAAAAGAAAAAAGCGGGTTTGACGGGCAAAAAACATTAAATGGAACGCAAGATGTTTTTGAAGTGGTAGAAAGAGAAAAAGGTTGGATAAAATGACTGAAATATTTGCAAAAATAACTGGAATAAAATACACTCCTTTTCTTTGCAGAGAGTTAAACATTTTCAGTTTTAGAGAACTGAATAGTGCTCTTGCAAAAGAAGCTGTTTTTATTTTAAAAATAGATAATCAGAATCAAATTGTTGTTAGCTGGTGGGTTTCAGCAAAAAGAACAAGATCTTATCCATATGCAAGGGTTTATGACTCGCTTAATTTTTCTGGTAAGAAGATTACAATTATTCCGATATTAAAAGACGAAGGTTCAGAAGGCGACAGAGATTTTCTGCAATGGGATACTTTTTCGTTGATGAGTTTGCTTGGGATTTATGTAATAATTTCTTATTACAAAGATGCTGAACATAGTTCCCGCTATGAAAACAAAATTACTAATCAAAGGTTTGATATCGAACAAATAAAATTGGAAATCAAAAAATTGCTTGCGTATCAATCAGATGCTTTACATTGGAATCTAGAACAAATAAGCAAAGCGGGTGAAATAGGAACAAAAGCATTGGATTCTTACAATAAAATATCTAAAAAACTCGGAGTGCCGGTTCATTCTAAGAGTTCGGCTGAAAAAAGAATAAACGAATTGCTCGAAGGAAAAGAAGCATTTATGAATTTATCAAGATTATTAGCTCAAAAAGCACAGCAAAGAGAAAGTGTTACAATGCAACCAAAAGAACATGTAAACGGTAGCAAGGCAACATTAACAATCAAAAACTATTTGGGCGGGTATTACTATTTTACTTGTGACGAAGCCAAGATAGAAAAGAATACTATTTTAATTTCTGAAGCAAAGCATACTGAAAAAGGAGACCTGCCTGCGTTGGAGGATATAAAAGACGGCTTATTGAAAATGATATTATTTACAAATCTAAAAGATGTAAAAATAAAAAACAAACAATATAACCCAATCCTTGTTCTGAAACTTACAACCGAAAACAAACTGGATATTAATTCATTAAAAGGTGCAAAGCGAAACCTGTTGAATTCGCTAAAAAAAGAAGCTAAAACCAACAAATTCAGAATCTTAATTAATGACGACTTTTTAACTTAAATTATAAAAAGAATGGCAGTGCGTTCATTGCAAGCAGTATCAGCACTATCCAGAGGAAAACCCTGTGGATTAGTTTTTCTTTTTTTTCCTTCGGCATTTTCAAAAATCCCAGATAAGGGAGAAGCAGCATTTTTACAATCTTTCCTCCGTCAAAAGGCTCTAAAGGAAGGAAGTTTGCTATTCCGACTACGAGGCTCAAGAGCAATAGCCACAAAAGAAAATTGTCAATAAAGCCTGTTGTTGCCGCAAGCGCCTTGTATCCTGCTGAAAACTGCGCGCCAGGCTTGAATTCCTCTATGACATGATACCCGTGAAAGCCGAGTTCATTCGGAGCAAGTGAAACTGTTTTCTGCAATCCGTTAATGTCAGTTACTGTTAAGGTGTAGGGATTTTTTCCTATTTTGTTGAACTCTGTTGAAAAGCTGTCAAGCGAATCTATTTTCACGCCGTTTATTTTCTCAATAACAGAGTTTGCGTCAAGCTTTCCTAATGCCGGGCTCGGATAAGCTTTTCCGCAGAAAACAACATTCTGGTCGACACTGGAAATTTTCATTGCATAAAAATTATTCTTGTATTCCGCATTTATCCATGCCCCGAATGCAGAGGAAACCAGAAACGAAAAAACAATTGCAATCGCAAAAACAACAAGCACTGTTGCAATGTTTGCAGTGGGCCCCGCGGCAAAAACCCTTAATTGTTCCCTTTCTGGGCCTTTGCTTACTAAGATTTCACCAGTCTTCCTCAGGTGTGCCTTTAATCTTTGGTTTTCCAGCTTTTTGGCTATCAGCTCTTCTTCTGTTTCAGTCCCAGTTATCTTATTTTCTTCCCAAGGCTCTACAAATGCCCCGATTGGAAACAATCCGAGCAGCAGCACTCCCGCGCTTTTGATTGCCATTTTTGCCTTTCTCATCAAAACCCCGTGCATTCCCTCATGCACAACAAGAATAATCAGGATTGAAACCCATCCGTGCAGTGGCACATTAAGCGGAGAGCCGGGAATCTGCACACCCGGAATCAAAGGCGCAACTCCGGGGCAGGTTTTCTGCCCGATCAGGGCGCTTGAAATAACAAATTCAGAGTAAGCCGCAAGCGAAACAAGCAAAAATCCCGAGAATCCCATCAATCCGAATCCGAGCGAAAGGAAAAAATTATACTGCTCAATGAAAGGGTTTGCGAGCAGAATCTGAAAAACAAGATTGAAAAACTCGAACAAAACAATTGTGCTTGCAATGAAAACAAGAACGCGCATTTTTCTGCCGAGCTTTCTTCCTATGATGAAATCAACAGCGATTGCGCCGAAGCCAAGCACTAATCCGATGTCTGCAAAAAGATTCAGGATTCTTTTGTGCCTTGAAAATTTGTCAAGCAAGGGAAGGAATCTCTTTGTTTTTATCATTGAGCCTACGTAAAAAGTGCTCACATTTTTGAATCTCTTTAGCAGAAAAGTAGTGATCAGGAAAAATGCTAAAATTCCTATTATCCAGAGAACCAGTTCAATTGTTTCCATTGTTTCACTGTTCCTTGAGTTTTACCTGCAGTTCCTTTTCAATCTTTGCAGCAAGCTTTTCAGAAGGCTTTATGTGTTCTGATTCAATGCGCTTCAGCAGTGAAGCGGATTCGAAAATCTTTTTTCCAAGCTCCTCAATCGTAAGCCCTTTTTTCTGCCTTGCAGCCATTATTTTTTTCCCAAACCCTTTCAGAATTCCAAGCCCCAAATCAAATTCTTCTTCGGAGCCAAGGACAATTCTTTCACGCCTTCCCTCGAAAACAGGGGATTTTTTTTCAATGCCGAAGCGCGCGCATTCCATGCACGCAAGCATTTCAGTCCCGTCAATAAAAACCTTTTTCAATTCCCGAGAATTTTCACCGCAGATTTCGCACTGCATAATAATCACTTAAAAAACAAATTTTAATAAACAGGCGCAATTGCACAGCAGAAAACCTAAAACTCCTCCAGCGTCTTCTGCGCGCATTCCTCCAACGGGCGCGCGCTTATTCCAAGCCTTCTCTGCACAAAATGCGCGAATTCCCTTGCATATCCATGCACAGTAAAAACATTTTTCGGGTTTGCTGTTTTTACATATTCAAGCAGCTGGGAAAAATCCGCATGGTCTGAAAGCGGAAAAACCTTGCTATAACCCCCCCTATTCTGCCAGCCAGTTGCAAAAGCGGAAAAAATCTTTTTATGAAGCGTTTCCTCCAGCACATTCAAAAGCTCGGGCTTTGCAAGCGAAGGCGGCATTATCAAAACAGAAGATTCTTTGAGGTTATGGTCAAGCTTCAGGTATTCGCCGAGTTTAACCCCGTTGCTCTCATAAACCTTGTTGTTCTTGAAAATGCTTTCATGCACAATTGGAGTGATTCCCGCAAACTGCGAGCAGACAGCGGTTAATTCCTGCGCCTTTCCGAGAGAATATCCCGCAAGGACTACAAAGGAATTTTTTGTTTTTTCGGAAATCCATTTAACCATTTCTTCATAAACCTTTTCGCGCGATGGAAAAGAATAGCATGGCAGTCCAAAGGTACTTTCAATGACAAGAGAATCACATTGCAGGATTTCTGCTTTTTTCTGTATCAGGGAATCCTGCAATTTGAAATCTGATGTAACCGCAATGTTTTTTCCGTCTGCCTCAACAAGCACGGAGCTTCCTCCAAGCACATGCCCTGAATTGTGCAGTGAGACCTTTCCGAAATCAAAATCAAATTTCTGCCCGAAATTCTTAGGGTGGGGGTTTTTTATTTTTTCAAACCGCGATTCCACAAGAGCCTTTGTTTCGTTTGACATGAAAAAATTCGATTTTCCATTAAGCTTCACATGGTCTGCGTGCGCGTGCGTTATGAGAATGTTTTCAGTGCCGTTCGCAACTGTCGGATCTATTGCAAAATCCTTCCCAAAAAACAAGCCCCGGTCAAAAAATATAGGCATGTAAAAAATAAGGCTTTTGAAAATATAAAACCATTGCAAACAATCAAAATTATATATGGCAAACTGCAATAATAATACTGGTAAAAATGCAGTTTGAAAACTTTGAATCCGCAAATTCAAGATCTGCCCTGAAAAACAGGGTTTCAGAATGCTCGCAGAAAATCAGTTCCCTGCATTCGAATGTTTCCGCAAGCCACTGGGGAGATTTTGACAGGATTGTTTTTGTAAACAATCTTTCCAAAAACATTTCAGAATTATCGACAATAAAATCCCTGTTCGAGCAAATACAGGAACAGCTTGAAAAACAGCCGTTGCAGAACGCGCCCGATTGTTCGGAGATAACCGGAGAATTCGAAAAAACCCTTTCTGTTTTGAAAAAAAACCTTTCCTTTGAGCAAACAAAAAAAAGCCGCGCAAAGGAAATAAGCGCGCTTGAAAAAGATTCCCATCCCGAGCTTTATTCTTCTTTGCAACAGAAAGTGCTTTCGCTTCTCCTGAAAACACGCTATCTGAACGAGCGCCTGAATATTTTTGCAAGCAAACAGGAGCACGGCTCTCTCTCCGCAAAGAGCACCGGAAAGCAGATTTTGGAGCTGCTTGAAAACAAGGAAAACGAGCTTCAGGACTTGAAAACAAAATATGACGGGATAAGAAAAAAATCTTTCATGGGGCTGATAGAGGAAAAAAGCTCGGTTGATCTTGAATCAGACATTGGAGATTTGAACAGGTTGCTTGCGGAAAATTATGCTTTTTTCGAGCACAGCCTTTCAAATGCTGCGCGGCAGATGGAATTCCTGCAGAATTCTTTCCTTGATGCAAAGCAGAAATTCACAAGCATAAAGGAAGCGCTCGCGGATTATTCCTCAAAAAGCATCGAGCTTTCAAAGGTATTGAAAAAAGAGCGCGATTACGCGAAAAAGATTGTTCTTGACATCGAGCATGAAACAATGCAATTGCGCGGCTCCTACACAAAGGAAATTTTGGGTTTGCAGGAAGCAAAGCTTCTTGCAAAAAGAGAGGCAGAAGAAAAGCTCGGAAGAAGAATAACAGAACTCCAGAAGCAATTGTCTGAAAAAGAAGACATGCTTCACAGATTCAAAAAGATTGCAGAGGAAAAAATGGCAAAGGAATCCCGTCTTGAAGAACAGGTAAGGCAGATGCGCATGCTTGTCAAGACAAAGCAGAAGCATGATTCAGTAAAGGCTAATTTTAGGAAAAAAACTGAAAAAACTAAACAAGGTGATTAGAATAGCGGGAAAACCAAGAAGACGCCAGCCTGAGCTCAGAAAAAAGCAAATCGGGACTCCTTCCAACTGGCTGACCATGGATGGAAAGCCGGCACTTGCAACCAGCCTGGAAGAGTTTGCCAGGCTTAGAAAGCCATGGCCCCGGCATGTTGTTATGGGAAATTCCAAAGGGCTGCCAATCAAAGTCTTTTTTGCCGACAGAAGAAAAAAACAAAAATAATTTGACTTTGTTTTTTTTTACAGGCAGGTTCCGACTCCCAAAGTGAACAAATCCCTCAGCCCTGGGCCGAACCCAAGCCATATCAGCAGGAAAGCAATGAAGTTTTTCAGATTATCATCCTCGATTTCTTTTTCGGCAAAATAAAGAATTACCAGAACAAGCGCTATTTTTACAAGCACAAAGCTGAAGGGAAATGCGTTCAAAAAAATTCCCGAAACAGGATGCTGTTCCCCGCATCTGAAAAAGCCTGTTGCCACAAAAGTAGAGCACGCATCAACCAGCTGTCCGAACAATGCAAGCTTGAAAATCCCGTTTGAAAAAAATATTTTTTTCCGAAGCTTTTTTGAAACAGCATCAACTATGAAGATTGTCGCAAATCCCACAACAAGCACTAATGCGATTACCCCGAAAAAGCCGGCAATTGCGGCTGCCTTGAAATTTATTATTTCAAAAACAGCAACAGGAACAGAAAGAATTAATCCGAATCCCGCGAGCAGTTTGTAAAAGGAAATTTTTGTTTTCTGTGAAATTTTGTATGAAAGCCAGATAAAGAACAATGGGATTGCAGTGAACAAAACATACAAGCCGGGAGTTACAAAGTAATAGCTCCATTCCCAGGGAAAAGGGCTTCCGTGAATTACTCTCATATCCCCTAAAACCCTTACAACTGATGCAAGGAGAATGAATGGAAGCGCTGCCAATGCAAATTTTGCGTTGAATTTTATTCCGCGCTTGTTCAAAAAGGGATAAACAACGAAAAAAGCCGCAGCAAAAAAGACAACTCCATAGACAATGTATTCTATGGGAGAATACTGGCTCGGCAATCCGTTTGTCAGATCTGAAATCCGCTTTCCAAACAAATCGTAAAAAACCTGTGAAATGTCCATATCATTAGCTTTAAATTGATTAATCCTTTTAATCTTTTCTATGCGGGAGAAAACAGGCGCAGAGTTTTTTGCGGCAAAGGTAATGAAGCAGAATGCGGAGAAAATGCGCAGTCTCCTCCTTGAAAAAAAACTTTTGGAGTTTGATTTTGGGGTAATGCGCTCCGCTGATTTTGTAATTTTTCCCTTGAAGAGAAAGCCTTCAGAAGAGGAAATCCGCGAGCTTGAAAAAAAAATCAAGAGCTTTGCAATAAACAAAATGTTTTTCACCCAAGCCCAGAGACAGCCAAAGAGCCTGAAGGAAGCGCTCCTTGGAAAGCTTTCTGAAAAAGAATTTTCCGAGCTTGTTTCAGGCTTTGATGCGCTGGGAAACATTGCAATTATCGAGATTCCCAAAGCGCTTGAAAAAAAGGAAAAGCTGATTGCGCAGGCGCTGTTGCAGACAAACTCTTCAATAAAAACAGTCTGCAAAAAGCTCGGGGCGCACAAGGGAAAATTCAGGGTTGAACCAGTAAAAATAATTGCCGGCGAAAAAAACCTTCTTGCCACTTACAGGGAAAGCGGATGCGTTTTCAAAATTCCCCTTGGAAAAGTATTTTTCTCTCCGAGGCTTGCAACAGAGCGGATGCGCATTGCAAGGCAGATAAAAACAGGCGAAGTAATCGGGGCTTTTTTTGCGGGAGTAGGGCCTTTTCCCATTGTTTTTGCAAAAAATTCTGAAATGGAAGCTGCTTTTGCAATCGAGCTGAATCCTGCTGCAGTGAAATTTATGGATGAAAACATTCTCCTGAACAAGGCAGAGGAAAAGGTTTTTCCTGTTTCAGGCGATGTGAAAAAAATTGTCCCAAAAAAATTCAAAAATCTTTTCCATCGCATTGTAATGCCTCTTCCTAAAGGCGCGGAGAGTTTCCTGCGCGAGGCTTTTTTAGCGGCGCATCCGAAGGGATGCATTGTTCACTTTTATGCCTTTGTTCCTGCAGAAAATCCTTTTGAGGAAACAATTGCATTGATTGAAAAAACAGCGCAGAAAATGCACAAAAAAGTACGGGTTCTGCACAAGCAGCAGGTTAGAAGCTTCAGCAAGCAGACAATACAGATTGTAATTGATTTTGAAATAAAGGATTAGGCAATCGTCGAACTGTCTGACAGCAATAAAAACGCTTGGTGATTCCTGCTTTTTCATGCCCAAGCGCCTGTATCTTGATTCGAATGTTTTCATTTCCTTTGTAAGGGAAGAAATCGATTCCGCCTTTAACCTGCGCTACTTGGAAAGCAGGGATTTTTTTGCTTTCTGCGCAGAGAAAGAACACACAGTTCTTATTTCTGAATGGTTTTTGCGGGAAGTAAAACACATAGCCTTTCTCGATAAGGAAGCAGTTTTTGAGGACTTCGAGCGAATGAAGGTAAAAACAGTTTTTGCCGGAAATCCTTCACAGGAATCTATTTTCAGAATAATGAAGGGCTGCGGAATTCATGCAGCAGATGCAGTTCATGTGGCGGTTGCCCTTGAGAACAAAGCAGATTTCATTGTTACCTGGAATGCAAAGGATTTCGAAAAAGCCGCTGGATTTGTAAAGCCTATTTCTCCTTCAGGGATTTTAGATATTCCATAGCCCATTTGTCCCTTTCTTCCTGCGTGGGATAGCCCTTGAATTTCATTTTTGCCTGCAATCTTTTGCGCGAGGCTTCAACTGCTTTAATGTGTTCTTCAAGCCCCAAAACTTTCGCAAGCTTTTCCCTTGCGGCATCGCGCAAAAACTCGCTCTTCGAATGATACAATCCGGTTTTTGCTATTGCAGCATCAATCGCCTTTACAAAAGCCTCTTCAGCTGTAAAACTCATTGTAGTAACCATATCAACGCACTGTAACAGAAAATGCCAAGAAAAATATTTAATAGTATACTATTAAACCAAAAATCTGGTTTTTCAACAGATTCCTTTTAAATTGTTTCAATTTATTTCTTTCTTATCGGTTTTGTCTCATGGTTAATCTTGTTTTTATAGGGAAGCAGGGTGTTGGAAAGGGCACTTATGCCCAGATGCTTTTTGCAGAGCATGCGATTCCACAGATTTCAACGGGAGAATTATTGAGGAATGAAATAAAGAGCGGTTCTGCGCTTGGAAAAAAGGTTTCGGAAATAATCAAGACAGGCAATCTTGTTCCCGATGCGATTGTAGCGGAAATGCTTGAAAAAAGATTGCAGCAGAAAGATGCGCAGCACGGATTTATTTTGGATGGGTTTCCGAGAAATCTTGCACAGGCAAAAACTCTCGATGAATTATTGAAAAAAATTTCTTTGAAGATTGATTTGGCAATGAACTTTGTAGCAGCGGATAAAATTTTGCTGCAGAGGCTCACTGGAAGAAGGCAGTGCAGAAAATGCGGAACAATTTTTCACATACAGAACATAAAGCCAAAGTTAGAGGGGATTTGCGACAAGTGCGGTTCAGAGTTATACCAGAGGGACGATGACAAGGAAGATGCAATCCGCAAGCGCTGGGAACTGTATGAAAAGGAAACAAAGCCAGTAATTGATTTTTACAAAAAACAGAAAAAGCTCGTTGAAATAAACGCGAGCAAAGAGGCAAAGGAAATTTACCCCGAAATAGTAAAAACACTTAAAAGCAAAAAAATGATTTGAGGTGCTTTAATGAATTTTGAAGTGAAAGACATCAAGCTTGCTGAACAGGGAGAAATGAATATTGAATTTGCTGAAATGCAGATGCCCGCGCTGAGAAAAATCCGCGAGCATTTTGCAAAAGAAAAACCCCTGAAGGGAATCAGGGTTGGAATGGCTCTTCATATCACAAAAGAAACAGCAAATCTGGTTTACACTTTGATGGCTGGGGGAGCGGAAGTTTCAATTACAGGCTGCAATCCTTTAAGCACTCAGGACGATGTTGCGGCAGCGCTTGCAAAAAAAGGCGTGAGCGTTTTTGGCTACAAAGGAGAAAGCCGCGACGATTATTACAAATATCTGAACAAGGTTCTTGATTTCAAGCCAAACGCGACAATCGACGACGGCTGCGATCTGATAAGCGAAATCCACAGCAAGCGCCAAGAATTATTGAAAACCCTGATTGTTGGAACAGAGGAAACAACAACAGGAGTAATCAGGTTAAGGGCAATGGAAAAAGACAATGCATTGAAATATCCCGTAATTGCAGTAAACGACAATTTGACAAAGCACTTGTTCGACAATTTTTACGGGACAGGGCAGAGCACTCTTGACGGAATTTTAAGATGCACAAACGTGCTTTTTGCAGGCAAAACATTTGTTGTTGCGGGTTATGGTTCCTGCGGAAAAGGAGTTTCCAGGAGAGCAATGGGAATGGGCGCAAGCGTAATTGTCTGCGAAGTCGATCCTGTAAGAGCATTGCAGGCGCATGCAGATGGTTTCAGGGTAATGAAAATGTCAGAAGCCGCGCCTTTGGGAGATATTTTTGTTACTGTTACGGGAGACAGGGATGTAATTACAATGGAGCACATTGAAAAAATGAAGAACGGCGCTATTTTAGCCAATTCGGGGCATTTTGACATTGAAATTGATGTTGCGGCATTGAATAATCATGCAAAGCAGAAGCGCAGGATTCGATGGCAATTAGATGAGTATGTCCTGAAAAACGGCAAAAAGGTTTTTTTGTGCGGAGAAGGCAGGCTTGTAAATCTTTCCGCTGCTGAAGGCCATCCATCCGAAGTAATGGATTTGAGTTTCTGCGGGCAGGCGCTTGCGCTTGAATTCGGCATCAAGAATAAGGGAAAGCTCAAAGCAGGAGTGCATGTGCTTCCAAGGCAAATTGATGACAAAATTGCGGAATTAAAGCTTGATTCAATGGGAATCAAAAAGGATGTTCTCACTGAAGAGCAGAAAAAATACCTTTCAAGCTGGAAAGAGGGAACCTGAAGGGTTTTTAATGTTTCCTCTGGGAAATTATTTTATCTGACAAATTTTTAGGTGTTTGATTTGACTCAATGGCATCTGGATTCAAAGAAAAAGCCGAGCGGGGCGAAGAATGCCGCATTGCGCAGGACAGACAAAAGGCTTGCGCAGAAAGGCGGGGATTTTTCCGCGACAAAAATTGCTGTTGAGGGAAAGCCCGAAAAAAGAAAAACAGCAAAAGCGCTCGGCGGAAACGTAAAGGTAAAGGCGCACAGCGTAAAATTTATTTCAGTTACAAATCCAAAAACAAAAAAAACATTCAAGGCTGAAATTGTTTCAGTAATTGAAAATCCCGCGAACAGGCAGTATGCAAGGCAGAACATTATTACAAAAAACGCTTTGGTAAAAATAAAAATAGAGGGCAAGGAAGAAAAGGCGCGCGTAACCTCTCGTCCCGGCCAGTCAGGCACTGTGCAGGGAATTCTGTTGGAATAAGCATGAATTTTCCTTTGATTTTTGTACTGTTTCTCTTTTTTTGAAAAAACCCTGAAAAGCACAGGTTTAAATACATCCTGCACAGCAGATTTATATAGATGCACCCGAATTCTTAGGTATTAACAGGGCTATTGAAAAGAATGCCTTGTTGGGGAGTATTCTGTTTTATTGTCCTCTGTAAAGAACTAATGGTTTTTAAAAAAAGGCTTGGTGATTTAATGGCTGAAACTAACAAGTGTCCGGAATGCGGAAGCAAGAAAATCCGCACAGACCCTGAAAAGGGAGAGCTCGTCTGCCAGGACTGCGGCCTGGTAATTTCCGAAGACATGATTGATTATGGAAAAGAATGGCGCAGCTTTGATTCAGACCAGTTTGAAAAGCGCGCTCGCACTGGAAGCCCTATGAAGTACGTGAAACTTAACAAGGGGCTTGTAACAATGATTGACAGGCGCGGAACAGATTTGAGAGGGAATAAGCTTTCAAGCAAAAGCAGGGCGCAGATGTACCGCCTCATTAAATGGCACAAAAGGGCAAGCATCAGCAGCAGCATGCAAAGGAATCTTTCAATTGCACTGACTGAACTCAGAAGAGTGGCTTCCTATCTTAACATTCCCGAATCCCTGATTGAAGCAGCAGCGCTGTTATACAGAAAAACAGTGAAAAAAGGCCTGATAAGGGGAAGGCTGATTGAGGCAGTTGTTGCCGCTGTTTTGTACACTGTCTGCAGGACATACCATGTCCCAAGGACACTGAATGAAATGGCTGAAGCAAGCGGGCTTACAAAAAAGGAAATCGGAAGGACATACAGATTCCTTGTGCGCGAACTGCGCCTTGATGTTCCTTTGACAAACCCGATTCATTACATTCCGAGGTTTGCTTCCGAACTCAACCTGAGCGGAGAAGTCCAGGAAGAGGGAAGGAGAATTCTTGAAAGCGCAATCGGAAAAGGATTGATTTCAGGAAGAGGCCCGACAGGAGTTGCAGCTGCCGCAGTTTACATTGCAGGGCTTTTGAAAGGAGAACGCAGAACCCAGAAAGAAGTTGCAAACGTTGCGGGTGTAACTGAAGTAACAATCAGGAACAGGTACAGGGAACTGAAAAAGCGCCTTGACATTGATGTGGCGGCTTAAGCCGCGCATTCTTTCTTTTTTTTATTTTATTTTTCCCAGCCATCGGATTTTTGTCATCTACATAATAACTTTTTTTATTTTTCCTTTCCTGTTTTTTGCAAAGGTATTTATTCTGTTTGCATAGGCAGTTTTTTTATGCTTCAGATGGAATTTCAGCTCCAGGCTGACAAACTATTGCGCGATGCAAAAAGAAACTGCCTGTTATGCTATGGAAGGGCAAGATTGAGAAGTACTGACAATGAAAGGACTATTGCCTTTAAAGCCGCTGAAACAATGTATCGCTTGTTTGAGGAACGCTACAATGCCCTGCGCAGAAGCGATGCGCCCACTGAATCTCTGCAGAAAGCACTCGAATTCAAAAGGCTGTGCCTTGATGCAATGGATTCCTGCAAGGCATGCGACAAGACAGTCGATTACATCAACAGGCATATTTCAAGAATAAAATAAAGCGCGGATTTTTCCATCGCTTCTGATTTTCACTTTCAGATTCTTTTGCCTTATGAAAGCATAATTATTTTTAATAGAAACATCCTTATTTGTAAGAAGAGAGTCTTATGCTGATTGCGGGAATAGATGAAGCCGGAAGAGGGCCTGTTTTCGGGCCAATGGTGCTTGCAGTTGCAAGCATTGAAAAAGCCCATGAGGAAAAACTTTTAGAGTTTGGAGTAAAGGACTCAAAGCTTCTTACTGCGAAACAGCGCGAATCCCAGCTTCCCGAAATAAAAAAGCTTGTAAATGAGTTCCTGACTGTTAAGATTCTTCCGCAGGAAATAGATTCTTTGCGGAACTGGAAAAGCCTGAATGAAATAGAGGCAATGCGCATTGGCGCCCTCCTCAATGGATTGAAGGAAAAGCCTGAAATTGTTTTTATAGATGCTCCCGACATTAAAGCCGAGAATTTTGCAAAGCGCATAAAAAAATACATTGATTTCAAAACAATTCTCAGGAGCGAGCATAAGGCGGATGTGAATTATCCGATTGTTTCTGCGGCAAGCATTATTGCAAAAATTGAGCGCGATGCGGCAATTGCAGAGCTTTCAAAATCTATTGGAGAAGATATAGGAAGCGGCTATCCCCACGACCCTGTTACAATCAGTTTCCTGAAAGAATGGGTGCATAAAAACAATGCGCTTCCTGATTTTGCAAGGAAAAGCTGGCAGACTTCTCAGGACTGCCTTGACAAAAAATTTCAGAAAAAACTTTTGGAGTGCTGATGTTTAATGGCTGAACAAAAGGAACCTGAGAAACAGGAAAAGCGCCTTGCGGGAATTTTTTTTGATTTGGAAAAAATGGAGAAAGCGCTTGATGAAATAATGCGCAATCTTGTTTCAGAGGAGGAAATGCATTCCGGCGCTCCCATAAAACTTGATTTTTCAATGAAGATCTCCCCTGAAGGTGACGTGGCAATTGAAGGAACCAATGCGGCAAGAAAGCAGCAGCTTCAGGCAATAGAGCCTCTTACGGAAATTTCCGAGCAGGCAGAAACAATCATAATCACTGCGGAAATGCCCGGCGCGCTTGAAAAAGACATTGCAATCAGGTTTCTTGAAAAAAACTCTCTTGAAATAACTGCTTCAGGGGAAAAAAACTTTTACAAAAAAATTCTGCTTGAAAAGCCCTTCAAGAGCTCCTTGAAAAAAAGCTTTCGGAACAATGTCCTTGAACTTCAGCTTGAGAAAAAATAGTTTTCAGAGTTTTTTCTGTTTTATTGCGTCTGCCCCGAAATGTTCCAAAAATTTTTTTGTTGTCCGCAAAACAAAGCTTCTGCCTTTTTGTTCCCTTGCAACAAAGCCCTCTTCAACCAAATGAGAGATGTGGTCATAGGCTTTGTTGTTTCTGTATTTTATTACTGCGCTCTGCATTATGGGCTGCTTGAAGGCAATCAATGCAAGTGTTTTCATCATTCCGTCGTGGAACAATGCCTTTGCCGCAAACTCAGAAACAACGGGTTCGAATTCCGCCTTTACCTGCATTTTGAAAGAATCGTCAACCTGCAGGATTTCAAGCGAGGATTCGCGCGAATTGAATTTTTTCAAAAAATCAAGCATTGAGTGCTTTACCTCTGTATAATCTTCAGAGCCCACTATTTTCATGAAATCGGGAATTCCAAGAGTATTGGGGCTCATGAACAATGCGGCTTCAAAAAGCCTGTGCCAGTTTTCCTTCGGCTGTTTTTCAAAAACAATTTCTTCCGATTGTTCCGCCTCTTCAGGGCTTTCAGCTTCATCAAGAAGAGCTTCTGTTTCGCCTTCTTCAACTGCATCCTCTGAGCCCCTGTCTTCAACCAGTGCGTCAAGTTCCCTGTTTTCAGCCATAAAAACCAAAAAGAGAAAAGGAAAAACTCCTTAAAAATGTTTCAGAAGGCGGAAAACATTAATATTAAATCCTCTTGGTTCTTCATTATAATCCATTGGGAGGGTTTTTTAATGAAAAAAAATTTTGTTATTCCGATATTGATTGTTTTCGCAGTGGTTCTTTTTTTGGGCTGCACGCAACCGCCTGTTATTCCGCCGGTTACTCCGGGAACAGGGGTTGCAAACAGCGGGACTTTTCTGCTTGCAGTAAAGGACAAGGCTCCGGATTCTTCTCTGCTCGGCAGCGTAACCTTGACAATCAGCAGTGTTTCAATCCACAGCCAGTCCGGAGATTCCTGGATAGTGCTTTCCAATGAAACAAAGGAATTTGATTTGCTTGAACTGCAGGATGTGCAGGCATTTCTTGCGGGCAAAGACCTCAATGCGGGAAATTATAACCAGATAAGATTCTCGATTGAAAAGGTTCTTGTTGATTATAACGGAACAACACAGGAAGCAAAGCTTCCGAGCAGTGTTCTAAGGTTAAACGTTCAGATTGAAATAGATGCAAACAAGACATCGGTTGCAATCCTTGATTTTGATTTGAACAAAAGCCTGCATGTTACGGGCAACGGAAAAATAATAATGCTGCCAGTAATAAAAATTGTTTCGGAAAAAGATGTGAATGCCGAAGTACAGGGCCAAAACATTGTGAAAATCAGCAGGCACGGCACTGTTACTGATGATTCTGAAATAGGCACTGATCTTGAAGGCAACAACGGGCCGGATAAGCAGGTCGGCCAGGAAAAAGAACTGGAAATTGATTCTGCAGGGAAAATAAAGGAAAAGCAAAATTCTGGAAACAACAATAATTCTGGAAACGGCAATTATTCAAACGGGAATATTCCAGCAGAAGGGCGGCTTGTCGCAACAATAAAAGACAAGGCTTTGAAAGAAGGCAGGCTTGACATTGCCAATCTCAGAGAGCTGAATATTACAATCGACAGCATAACAATCCACAGGCCTGATTCGAGCGATGCAAACACTGACAGCTGGACAGAACTGCTTTCGGGCGAGAAAACAATCAATCTGCTTGCATTCCAGGACAGCGAGGCATTGCTGGCAGACATGAACCTTGCGGTTGGGAATTTTACCCAGCTGAGGCTCGGCATAAAAGAAGCAGTGGCAGTCATTGACTCAAACACTGAAGACCAGAACACTGAAACATACGATGTGAAGATTCCTTCGGGCAAGCTCAGGTTGACTTCAAAAATAATAGTCGATGCAAACAAAACAAGCTATTTCAACCTTGATTTTGACCTCAACAAAAGCCTGCATGTAACGGGAAACAACCAGATAATAATGAAGCCTGTAATAAAACTGGTTTCAAAAAGAAACGTTGAAGTGCAGGAACACGACAGCAACAGCGTAAGCGTTGAAGGCGGAATAAAAGAGCAGGAATCTGAAACAGAATTCGATGAAAACGGAAACTCAAGCTCATGAAAAAATGGGCTTGTTTTTTTCTATTTTTTTTATTTTCATGAAAGAAAAAGAATCAGGTGCAAAAAACCAAAAAGCACGGAAAAATAATTTTTTTTTATTTCTTCTTTTTTGTTGTTTTCTTTTCTGGTTCGCAGCAACTGCAGCCCATTTTTTTTCAACTCCTTTTTTTTAAGTGCAAGAAAAAAATCAGTTTTCCAGGCTTTGCGGACTTTCCTGTTCAAAGCTGAATTCAAGGACAGATCCCTTTGTGAACTCGCCGGGAGAAATTCCCAGAAGGCTGAATCCAATTGTCATTCCTTCCTTTGCCACTCCCTTGAGCTTTGAATCTATTTCGGAAACAAAAACCTTTCTGCCGTTGAAATCAAAAACCATTTTGTCCTTCAGAACACCTGAAATAACCTGCCCTACAATATATACTTCGGGCGAATTGTAAAAAGTAGAAACCTTCAGGATCTGAAGCTTGTTTGCCACTCCGGGCTTTACCTGAATGCTGTCCTTGGGATAGAAGACATGCATCATTGTCGGAACAGAAAAAGACTGTTTTCCCGCGCCAAACGTAAGCGAAACCAAACTCATGAATATCACTCTCTCCAAATTTCTGTGCAAAAGGCAATTTTTTTATTTCATTTATATAGAAGGCAATCTAGAATATAAAAATTATTAATTAGGAATAAGAACCAAAGTGTTTAAAAATATTAGGATTCTGAATGAAACGCTTTGGAAAAGGCGCTTTTCATGGCTTTTTGGCTCAATATCAAAGCTTTTGCGCTTTTCACGCTTTTTTCCGCTTTTTTGAGGCGCTATTCAATGCGAAACTAAAAGGTTTTATAGTTCCAAAGACAGAACATATATGATAATTTCATTTGCAAGTGATAAAATTGCCGCGCAGACCAGTAAAAAAAAATTTAATCATCCAAGGGCTTGGTTCGGGAAAGGACCCAAAGACAATTGCAGAGGAAACAAGCGTAACTGCACACGATGTCAGGGCTGTCCGTAGAACCGGCAGGAAATTTCCTGAAATTGAAGCAGGCCCCTCAATGAGAACAGCCTCGCAAAGGCAGAGGATCCGCTTAATGATTTTGGATTGGGCAAGGAGAAATATGAAAAAAGGCGGGACAATTCCGCGTTTTACAAAACAGGATGCCGGCACGATTGCCAGGCAGCTTAAAGCGGATTTGACTTATGTGAGGGCGGAAATTGACAGAATGAACTCGGAAGGAATCTTAAAAAATCTGCAAAAAGGGAGCTGATAAAAATGGTTTTTGAACTGCCGAAACTGCCGTATGAGTACACTGCGCTCGAGCCTTTTATCGACGAGCAGACAATGCACTTTCACCACGACAAGCACCATCAGGCTTATACTGACAAATTCAATGCCGCGCTTGAAAAATATCCCAAGCTTTTTGAAAAAAAGCCGGAAGAACTGCTCATGGATTTGAAAAAAGTTCCTTCAGATATCCGCGATGCAGTGAGAAACCATGGCGGAGGGTTTGTNAACCATTCNTTTTTCTGGCAGATNCTGAAAAAGGGAACTGCTTTCCAGGGCGAAATTGCGGCTGAAATAAACTCGAAATTCGGAAGCATGGAAAAATTCAAGGAAGAATTTTCAAAAGCCGCTCTTGGCCTTTTCGGAAGCGGCTGGACCTGGCTTGTCCTGAACAAGGGAAAGCTTGAAATCGCAAGCCTTGCAAACCAGGACAGTCCCCTAAGCATTGGAAAAAAGCCTTTGCTTGCAATTGACTTGTGGGAGCACGCGTATTATTTGAAATACCAGAACAGGCGCGCTGATTACATTGCGGCTTTTTTCAATGTAATAAACTGGCAGAAGGCAAACGAAAATTTTTTGAGTGCAAAAAAATCAAAGTGAGCAAAAAAACGTTTTTTTGCCCCAAAAAACAGTTTTTTATACTACTTTATTCTTTCTAATATCCGAATGAAAAAGATTTTTTTGCTTGCGCCGTTACTGTTCATAACTGTTTTTCTGCTAGGCTGCACGCAACCAGTCCCGCCCGACCAGAATCCCGGCAACAGCACTCCTTGCTATAATCCCGAAGTCAAATATCAGGAAGAAACTTCCACCTGCAATGACCTGCAGTCCCAAGACCTGAAAGACTTCTGCTTTTCAGGGGATGCAAAAATAAAGAAAAACGCTTTTTTCTGCGACCAGATACAGAATGAACAAAAAAAATTAGAATGCCATTTTTCAGTCGGAAGCCCGAATGCAAGCCTTCCGCCCTGCTCTGGCGGCGCTCTGCCGGGCAGCAATCCCCCAGACCAGAATGTTCCCGATTACAATCTGCCTGGAAACAGGTCGCTTTCTCCCGACCAGAACATTATTCTGCAGTGCTCTTCACAGCCTGCAGGAACACAGCGCGACAACTGCATTTCAAACCTTGCAAAGGAAAACAATAATTCACGGCTCTGCAGTTTTCTTTCAATTATTTCAAAAAACGACTGCATATATGAAATCGCAATTAAGTCCCAGGATGCAAATGTTTGCTTTGAAATTTCCGAAGTAAACCAGAAAAACTCCTGCCTTTATTCCATAGGGACTGCAGTTGCGAATTTCGAGGCCTGCAAGCAGATTCAGGAGGTAAGCGTTGAAACGATTCAAAAAAGGGATGACTGCATTCAGAAGGCAGCAATAACAAACTCGAATCCGGAATATTGCTCTTGGATGAGCGCTTCCTACAGCGTTGACCATTATGTCAGGGATGACTGTTACTGGGGTGTTTTTTCATCGACAAAGGACTCTGAATTGTGCAAAAGGCTCATTGAAACAAAAAGGCAGCAGGACTGCTTTTCGACTGTGGTTGCCGAAATAACAAAAATAGAGGACTGCAAAACTCTTCCCAACGATGCAAACATAAACAACTGCATAAAAAACATTGCGGTAAATGAAGAAAACTTTTTGTTCTGCAACGAAATAACAGATTCTGCAATGCAGCGCGCCTGCTACACTAAAATGACTGAGTTTTTCGATTCAAACAGCGACAATGCGCTGTGCTTTGCAATGAAATCCTATGTGGACAAGGACAATTGCTACAATAAGCTTGCAATCGCGACCTCAAACGCAAGATACTGCCTCAATATCAGCAACACAATAATGCCCATTACTACAAATCCGGATGAAAAAATTTCCGTTGACGCCTGCCTTGCCGAAATCGGCAAAACAAACAACGATGAAAGCATCTGCGCGCAGATTCTCCATACAGACCCTGTTCCGTGGGGCGACTGCTTTTATTCAGTGGGAATAGCAAAGAACGATGCAAACATCTGCAACAAGGTTCTGCTTCCAAGCAAAATGCTTGACTGCGTTTCAAAGGTTGCGGTTGTGCTCAACAGTTTAGGGGTGTGCTCTTCTTTTCCGGAAAGGTATTACAGGAGTTACAGCCTGTATCCCTTCGACTGGCTCTGCTACAAGAACTATGCGATTGAAAAAGACGATTTGTTTGTCTGCAACACAATAAAGGATTTAAACCTTCAGGGCGCGTGCCTTGACAAAAACTCTTCCTATCATTAAAGCAGGGCTTTTTGAAAAACAGGGGTTTTCGAAACGCATTTAAATTAGTTCNCACAAAAAATCATTAGCCATAAATCATAATTTACAATGCAGGGATGGCGGAGTGGTTAACGCGCGAGCCTGCTAAAGCCTTTCTTTGGAAAAGAAAGCCTTGTGAAAGAAACGGTTTTGCTTTGCAAAACCGGGTTCGCTTCGCTCACATTTTCTTTGCCGGGAAAAAAAGTTTTTTGCAGCCAGCTCGTTCCCGAAAGGGAGCCAGGGTTCAAATCCCTGTCCCTGCGTAAGTTTTCAAGTTGAATAGTGTCCCCTTTTCTTTTTAAACGAGGGTCGGGAGTATTATTTTATGAAGACGGAAAAAGGTTACATGTTATCAAGAATTTGTTGAATCTTATTGTATGACTTGTTTGTGAGAGCAATGAATAATGCGCACAATGCAGAAAGAACTCCAATGATTAAAGCAGCGAGAATTAAGTCCGTAATTTTGTTTACTATGCCGTAACCCAACAATGTGAAAGCACCAATCGCTATCAAGATAAAATCTCTCATTCCCGCATTTGCTGTTGAATCTCTATGCAATTGAAGGTCAAACATTGCTCTTAATTTTTCTTTACTTGGTTCGTTTTCCATGCTTTTTAATGGGAATTTGTAAAATAAAAGGTTTTTGTTAGCGAGTTTTGTTGTTGAACCCAACCCAAACAAGCCCTGTTTTTTATTAGAATAAAAGAAGTGTTTAAGGCTTGCTTTTTTCAGCATTAAATATAAATATTAGAATAGCCTTTTTGTTATTGTGAAAACAAGATGGAAACAGTCCATGTAATTGTTGAAGATTATAATGATTATATACAAGACAGGAATAGAGCTTTAAAACTCACTTTCAAAACCATGTGGTATATAGTTTTAGCTTTTTTAATCTATTCTGCCATTAAAGATTTTTTTAAAGCAAGTCCAGATATTCCAGTTTACCTTGGTTTTATTGCTTTTGTTTTATTCCTGTTTGCTGAATTAGCCACAAGAGGCCGGATAAAAAGTTATGTCAAACTATTTTTGGGTTGTGTTTACCTATTATTTGCTGTATTGTTTGGCATTACAACCATTATTGTTTTTACAACAATACCACCTGAATTGAGGGCAAGCCAGGTAATAGTAGCAGCAATAATAACTATTGTTTTTTTATATGCAGGGTATAGAAACATCCACAAGTATTCAAATATCATAGGAGTTATTGTTGGAAAAATTACTAGGAGATAAAAAACCCTCCAACCACTTCCAGCACGTGCAGTATTTTGTTTCCTTCAAAAGCAAAACGCCTATGCCAAGCAGAATGCATCAATAATGAATGCCCAAGATAACTCAAAAAAAGCCTCTTTTTTAATTGCTTACCTTTTGTTTTCGTTTTTATTTTTTAATGATTTTGTCTTTGATTGTTTTCCAATATTTTATGCTTTCTAATTCTGGATTGATGATTGTTTGTATTGGAACTGGCTTATAGTCTGTTAGTTCAACGCTTACATTGATTGTTTTTTTGTCTCCGTTAACAAAGGGAAATTCTTCTAAGTGGTTGTTGTGGTGGTGTCCGTGAATAATCCAATCATTCCAATCTTTTGGCTTTAATGCAGGGTCGTGAACCAACAAAAACTTTTTGCCTTTGTAATTCAAAAAAACATTTTCTGCTGGAGGAAAAGAGTTGATGCCGGAAACTTCTTCGTGGTTGCCTTCAATAAAAATAATTTTTCCATTCAATTGTTTGAGCCAATGTGTTGCAGGTCTGCAGCCTCTGCCAAAAACCATGTCGCCCAAAAAATAAACAGTATCGTTTGGCTTTACTGTGCTGTTCCAATTGTTTACTAAAACATTGTTCATTTCGTGAACATTTTCGAACGGGCGTTTTGTGTATTTGATTATGTTTTTATGGTCTAAATGCAAATCGCTGATAAAAAAAACATTGTTTTTTGTTTCCTCAAACACAGTTTCTTTTCTTTTGCCCTTGTTCGCTTTAATTTCTTTCAAATAATCTATCGTTGTTCTCATTATTTTGCCATTCAATGCTTCCATTCTGTTCAAGGCTCTTCTCTGAATAAAATCGTATTCCAACAATATTTTTCCATTTTTTAATAGAGTTGTCCGTATCAAATACATGCTTTTGTTCGGTTGCTCGCTGTTTTGCAAGTATGTCCAAATTTTTTCAAACTTGCTTTCTATATCCTTGAAAGCTAAAGTTGCATGAAAAAGAAATTCTTTTTGAGTATTATCCCATTCTTGGGCATTACAAATAGAATTCATTTCTGCAGCCAATTGTTTTCTGAATTCTTTCAATTCCTGTGAAGGCTCAACATTTATTTGCACAACTCTGTTTTCTATGTGGCTAAAACCGTTCAGCCTGAATTTTATCAAGTCAAACTGTTTGCATACTTTCAAAAAACGCGAAGCCATTTCTTTTTCGTTGGCAGTTTCAAAGCGGCCATACAAAGTAATGTGCGGCGGTCTCCCGCTTCTTGCAACTCTTTTCACGCCAAATTTTTTTGAAATGTCTGCACTAAGTTTTTTACCCCAACCTTTTGCCTTGCCCTGAAACCTAAATTCGATTAAATAGTGAGGACTCGTTCTTCTTTCATTTTTTGCCTTGTAAACTTTTTTCTTAAATAATTTGTCAAACCAACCCATTCAAAAATCACTTTTTTATTTGTTGTTTTAAAAAATAAAAAAATATTCCCATAATTACAAAGAAAATGACAATGCCAATTGTTAGCAAAGCAACGTGTAACAATGGATTTTGTTTGCGTAGCAAATCAAGATATGGTGCTGAAAGGGTTGTTAGGAAACCACCTAGTGTTCCAAGCAATGCACCTAACAAAACGCCACTCAAAAAAAGGGTTGTTTGTTTATCTGGCACAAAAATCACTTTGGCATTTCTTTCAACTGGTTTTCTTTTTCTGTGAGTTTTGTTTTTAAGTCTAAATAGCTAACCCAACCGTTTTTTGTTTCATCAAATATGTAATAATTGCTGTTTGTTATTACTGTGGAAATGTATGCTGCCTTGTTTTCACTTATTTTTTCTTTTTGCAATGATATTCCTGAATCGCCATTAATAAAGCCCCCAAATTCGCCGTCTGCCAATTTTATTAAGGGGGCATTGTTCAATGTGACAAAAATGTCTTCGTTTGTATCTATGGGTTTTCTTGTTAAGGCAATTCTGCATGCATCGATTTCAGAGAAATATTGCCTGCAAACAATTGCAGGGTATTGATAGGATATATCAATGTAAAGTGGTTGAATGCCTGTGTAATAATAATACTGTAAATCAGTCGGATAATAACTTAGCACATATTGCCCTCTTTTTTTGTCTGGAATCCAAGTTTCCAAAATTAATTCGTTTTTGCCGTATTCTTTTTGGCATTTTTCTTTCAAATAATTGTATTCTGCTTTGGACAGCAAAGCGAGTTCTTCAGAATTTGCACTTTTTTCGTTAAAAACCTCTTCTAGCGAAGAAATAGAGCTTTCGCTCTCATTGTATTTCCAATGAAGCGGGGTTTCAGCATATGCGCTTGGGCAAGCGGTGAGCATAAAGCAATTGTTTTCTGCTGGTTTAAAGCAGTTTCCTAAGTTGCTTTTCAAATTGTTTTCGTCGAGGGTTTCGCTTCCAATATTGTTTTGAGCAAACCATTCAGCACCAGTGCTTGAATCAACTTTGAATTTTGAAAGCAATTCTTTTATTTCTTGAATTTCCTGCCCAAGTAGCTTTGCTTGTTTTTCACTTTCAGTTTCTTCTGGCACGGATTTGTCAATAACTGTTGCAACCTTGTTGTCGTCAATGCTGTTATTTTCTTTTGGTTGGGGCTGACTCAATAAAGGTTCTCTTGTATCTTGTGTATTAGCAAGAGTTGCTTGTCCAGTTGGTTGAGTGCATCCACTAAACAAAACTGTTATCACGATTAAACAAAACAAAATTCTTTTTTTCATTCAAAATTCACTTTTGTTTTACCAATAATTGTCCGGTCTTACTACTTTGTATCGGCCCTTTAGTCTTTTTCTGGTTCTTTTCTGCAATCTTGAAAGTGGCGCTGTTCTGGACGATTTGATTTCATAATAAGTTTTTCCAATTTTGTAATCAGACCCCCTGCCAGTCCGCTTAACAGCCTTACCTTGAAATGTGTTAAATGCAACAAACTCGTCCTCTTGTGCTTGTCCGCGAAATCTACTCACTGACAACGTTTCCCTTTTTTTCTGTTTTTTCCAACCATCAAACAAACCCATAAAAAATCGCTTCCACTGTTCTTATTTCCCACTTAGACATAATTAAAAACTTAAGTCAATCCATTACTGTTAAGAGCTGAGAATTCTGCGGTTCATGCTGAAACGGCACCTTTGTGCCCGCAGATGAATCGGCAATGTC
>C687J35174_10000715_pt1 | contig 49560 bp, 64 predicted proteins | sample RifCSPhighO2_01_FD_35174 | JGI IMG/M metagenome (IMG submission 35174) | reverse complement strand
ATTGTATTTAAGAAGTGAACTCACAAATGAAGCAAAAAGAACATTAAAAGGACAGTCTGATTCTACTCGTTCTATAGAAGGAACTGAATTTTGTTTAGATTAGTTATTGCCCCTTCNCGACTTTCTTCNAACCTTNCAGGGAACACAACAGCAATTTANGAGGCTACACTTCCCTACGCCAAAAATTTTTCTNGGCATTATAATAAGCTAAGAAATTCATCTCTTTTCATTCCGCATTGCCTTATTATTTCAAGTAATGTACCTTTATCAATTTCTTTATGTAGGGGAACAACAGTTGTTATTTTCCTTTCAGATGTTTCTTTTATCATAATGACATGACTTCCTTTCTGTCTTATTAGTTTAAAACCTTGTTTAGAAAGAATCTTAATTAGTTCTTTGCCTGATATTCTTGGAAGCTTTTCCACTATTAATCACCTCAATGCTAGTTACCATAGCTCCTTCATCACTTATTCCTTCTGGTAACCCCATTACTTCAACATGTAAATCAACTGCCTCTTTTAAATTAGAAAGAGCTTCCTCAATATTATAACCTTGACTAACAACATCCACTTCTGGACATAAAGCAACATATTGTTTTTCTCCTTTCTTTATTATTGCAGTAAGTTTCATATTAGGAGGGGGTTTCTTTTATTCTTTATATAATTATCGCCCAGAAAAACTTCTCTAAATTGCATAAGTTGAGTTACAATTTGAGGTTCGNGCTAAACAACAGTCAAAATCTACGATTTTGAAGAGATAATAAAAAAAGAAGTTGGCATCTTACCCACCATATTGGCTCTCTATCCTGTCCAATGCATTGTGGATCGGTTCAAAGCTTTCAGCATAAAAATCTCCTTGTGCATTTCTAAAAAGTNTCGCCATTGGTCTAACAACATTATTAATGAAACCGGGAACTTCCAATCTTCTTCTCACTTCATCAGAAGATGCAGGATAGAATGAATNATTTGTTTTATCATAGACTAATTCACCAATTTCAACAAGATCTTGTGCTCTATATTGCATAAATGATAAACCTTCAGTTGTATCTGTACCGACTGGAACTATTGTAATNCTATTGTCTTCTAGATATCTACCGATTCTTTGTTCAACAGATTGTTCTTCGTTCATTTTATGACATCCTTGCATGTAGTTATAACTGCAAGTATTTAGACCTTTTGGTTATTCACTACTTTTAAGATACCATGTTAATCTTAGCATGGGACAAAAATTCAGTTTTATTTATAAATAAATAGATCATACATTGGATAAAAAGATTTAAAAGTGTTAATTTTATTAAAGTATTATTTGTCCTAACTTTTAATCAGGACTACTTTATTATAAAAGGAGGATAAAATGAAACATGAACTACCAAAACTATCTTATGAATATAACGCATTAGAACCTTATATAGATGAAAAGACAATGGTCATACATCATACAAAACATCATCAGGCTTATATTGACAAGTTAAATGCAGCATTAGAAAAATATCCAGAGCTTCAGAAAAAGGATATAAAGGAATTAGTCAGAAATTTAAATTCCGTTCCAGAAGAAATAAGAACAGCAGTCAAAAANCATGGAGGGGGTCATTTTAACCATTCATTTTTCTGGAAAATAATGACATCTAATGCAGAAAAAGAGCCTAAAGGTGAAATAAAAGTATGCATAAACAAAGATTTTGGAAGTTTTGAAAAGTTCAGGGAACAGTTTATCAATTCTGCTGCAACATTGTTTGGTAGTGGTTGGACATGGCTTGTAATAAATGAAAAGAAGAAACTAGAGATAATCAATACATCAAATCAGGATAATCCGATAAGTATGGGCAAAAAACCATTGCTCGGCATTGATGTCTGGGAACACAGTTATTATCTAAAATACCAAAACAAAAGAGTAGATTATGTTAATGCCTTTTTTAACATAATAAACTGGAAACAAGTTGATGAAAATTTAAAAAAATAAGGCTTATTTAGACCCGACATTTTCTGAAATGAACTTGATTGATAANGAAGCTATCAGAAGTAATATTATCGATCCTAAAACTCTAGGATGGACAATTGCCCTTACCCCGGCATTGACCTTGCTTCCATCTCCTGTCGTTGACAGCTTATCGCCAAAGACCTGTGTCAGAGCAACTAAGAACAATATTATTCCAACAACCAAAACAGGCCAATACACTCGAGGATCTTCAACAGCACTGACTAATTTATCACTTCTAACACCCATAAATAAGAAAGCTGTCAGTATAAATACCANCATAACCATCATGACCACAAACCATGGGCTTACAAAATTAATGAATTTAACAGCATCTGCAGAAAATAAAAATAAAACTCCAATACAGAATGAAATGAATAGCTTCACAAATCTATTCTTCCCCAACAATTCAAATTTATCAAGTGCAGCAAAGACTATCGCAAATACTAAACCGAAAGAAAATATAGGCATAAAAAAATTCAAGGTTGTTAAGTCCAATACGCTTGCCATCTTCTATCTTGGCGGTTCACCAAACCATGATTTCCTGATTTTATCCCAATCTCTGTTACTGCTGCTGCTACCACCGATAACTGAGAAGATTATTATTAAGATTATGACTAATACTAATAATGTAGGCCAATAAATCTGGACCCAATAAGGAACTAAAAAGTCAAGATCTAAAGTCGGTGCCAAAGACCAATAAATAAAAATAACAGAAATTATTGCACCAACAAGCATTCCCAGAGGACCTAGACCTTTTTCAACATTAGCTCCGAGTATACCAAACAAAACCAGGGTCATTATTGATATAATTATAAATAAAGATATTTTAGGTAAAAAATAATTCAATCTACTGATAATTATAAAATTATTCACAAAAAACAGGCCTATGACTAAGGCAACTACTGCATTTATGTTTGTCTTAGGCTCCCCATTTGGTCTTGTTCCAAATATCCTTATCTTTTCAAGTATTGCAAAAACAATAGTAAACACAAGTAAAAAAGGTAAAACAAATTCATAAAGTCCAAATCCTTGCAATTGCAAAAACAAATATTGTATATCTGCAGGCATTCCTCATCCTCCTTTTTTCTCGTCTTGGCTCCCGCTCAGTTTGGGACTCCTGGTTATAACAAATATCATTACAACTATTATTATGACAATCACTATACTGGCAAATATAGCACTGTCAAAATTATTAATAATATAATCATAAGTCTTAGTTAAAAAGCTTTTCCCTTTGTCATCTCTGATAGCTCCAAGAAATATCAGGACTGTCCCTACAAACATTACAATGACAAAAAAAGTATACCATCTTGGATGTTTTCCCGGAAAATCCATCTCGCCAGTTTGCATAAAAGCCCCTATCAACAGTAAAAAACTGATTGATACAACCAGAAGCAGAACAATATTAGGCAGACTTTCATTGATAATCCCAACTATATTGCTTGCTGCAACAACCAACAAGCCAATTACGAATGCAACCATTGCATTTAAATTCTTGTTGGGAATTCCTTTCTCATCATCCTTTGTCTTTTCAACACCGAGAATCCTGGTCTTTTCTAGTATAGCATAAACTATTGTAAACACAAGTAAAAAAGGGAGAACTACATCAAATATACCAAAATCCCTGAAAAAGTCTACTGCCCTGACTAAAGGTGAGGACATTTAACACCCCTTTTTTGACATTTGTTATCCTTATTCTTCCTTATCTTCTTCTCCAGCTTCATAACTGGGAATTGCTGCTTTACTAACCACAAAAACATCACCAATGCTTCTCACTAGATGATGTGGTACTATGACACCCTTAGCACCACTCAATACTTTTGTTAAATATGAGTTTTTTGTTGCCCTGATTCTCCACCCATGTATCTTATTGGCGTGTAATTGGCATTCTTCTATTTCTCCGAAGTAAAAACCATCATCTGTAAAAACCCTCATATCGATACAATCACTTATTTTTTTTGTCTTCAACACCATTTTAACCTCCTTTACCTATAATTATAAATATAACAGATAAAACAAGTATTTTTAACTATTTAAAGCTTATCCTGAAATATGATGAACAAGAATATAACCATTATCGGCACATCGCACATAGCTATAGAAAGCATAAAAGAGGTCAAGCAATTTATAACAGATAACAAACCTGACATTATAGCCATTGAACTTGATCATAAAAGATTCAAGGGTTTAATAGGAAAAAGACAGAAAATGCGGTTTTCAGACATAAAGGATATTGGAATAAAGGGTTTTGTTCTTAATTTAATAGGTTCATATATAGAAAAAAAACTCGGCAAGATTGTCGGTGTTTCACCCGGTTCAGAAATGAAAATTGCAATACAGCTTGCAAAGAAATATAAACTAAAAGTTGCTCTGATAGACCAGGATATCTCTATAACATTAAAAAAATTGACGAGGTCTATAACATTAAAGGAAAAGTTGACCTTTATTAAGGATATAATAAAGAACATTTTTAAGAGAGATCCTTTGGCAGCTAAAATAGATCTAAGGAAAGTTCCTCCACAAGATATCGTAGAAAAGATGGTCGAAAAAGTAAAAAAGAGTTATCCCTCAATCCATAAAGTTTTAATAGATGAACGTAATAGCATAATGTCAAACAAGATAAAAAAACTTGCTGAAATGCACCCAAATGCAAGAATATTAGTGATAATTGGTGCAGGACATAAAAATGAGGTTATCAAGCTCTTATCAGGAAACTAAGCACATATTAATTGTTATTATGCTGCTAACTGTAGTTTTTTCCTTTAATGATAAATCTGTTGTATTCAACCCCGACAGATACGTCACAAACTTTATCTATGTCCTGGTATTAGTTACATTCTCAATGTTCGTACACTTAGTAACATTAAAATTTGCTTCAGCGCATTTTGGTGTAAGCCCTGAGTTCAGATTATGGTCACTAGAAGAAATCTCAAATATCAGACCAATCAAATGGAAATCAGAAGGTTTTAGGTTTACATATTCTGGTATTCTAGTTGCATTACTAATTACATTAATCTCAAACGGAAAAGCATTTTTCACAGCAGTGTCTACATTCTCGATAGATAAAACAAAGGCATTGGGTAAAATCTTTTCAAANATAACAGAGTATGAGATANGCATAATCGCATCTTTGGTGATATTCGCCCATGTTTTATTAGTCATTCTTTTCAAATCAATCAATGTAGATTTAGGTGTCACAATCAACACATGGATGGTCTTATGGAATTTAATACCACTCTCTTCATTCCTAGGGTCTAAAATATTCTTCGGTTCAAGAACATTATATGTTTTCACATTTGTTACATCAGTTATTTCACTTATATTGATAAGGATTTTATCAGCCTTGCAAACAGTAATACTCACCATAATAGTTGTACTGCTCGCAGTCTATTTCTATTTTAGATATGTCGAAGCAGGATATCTAAGCAAATAAACTGAACAGTCCTTTTTGCAAGAACCATAAGAATATTACGATAAGTAAGAAGATATTAGCACCAAAAATAATAGANACAATCACCACCAGAATACACACCATATCAATTATGCTTGCTATGTTTGAGAAAAATATCAATGCTTTNAAAAAGACCAGTATGGACAATACAACAACAACCTTAAGAAGTATATCTAACTTTATAAAAATNAGGCTGAGTGCAAAAGCAATATCCAATATCCCCATTAATTTAGCCAGCATCATCTAGCCATAAAGTAAAAAATATATAAATTTATCCAAAACTAGGATTACTCAACATGTTACAAATAAAAACCATAATTCCGAGAAGTTATCAGAATGAAATATTTGAGACGAGCAAGGAGAAGAACACAATCGCAGTCCTTCCGACTGGAACTGGAAAAACAGTCAATGCAATGATGCTAACCGTCTACAGACTAAATAAGATACAAGGTTCAAGAGCAATAATTGTTTCGCCAACAAAACCATTGTGTCAGCAGCATTTTAGAACATTCCTCGAAAATACAACAATAGACAAAAATGAAATATCCCTTCTAACAGGAGCAATAAAACAAGATAGCAGACTTGATTTGTACAAAATATCAAGGATAATCATTGCAACTCCGCAGACAGTGAAAGAAGATCTTTCAAAAGGNATTGTCTCACTAAAAGATGTTTCACTTTTGGTGATAGATGAAGCCCATAGAGCAATAGGAAACTACGCATATACATTCTTGACGAAGAGGTATATAGAAGAATCAGAATTTCCCAGAATACTCGCATTGACAGCCTCTCCAGGGGGCAGCAAACAGAAGATTGATGAAATTTGTAAAAATCTGTCAATAGAAGCCATAGAAATAAGAACTGAAGAGGATATTAAAGAGTATATTCAGGAAAAAAATGTAAAATGGTTAAAAATAGATCTGCCTGATTCTTTAAAACAAATAAACTCATTGATCAGATCAGTCTATAAAGAAAAGTTAAAAGACCTCCGCAATATAGGTTATACAAAGCCTGTAGCGATAATAAACAAAAAAGATTTGATTTCTTTGCAAATAGATTTCAGGAAGAAACTTGGCGCAAAAAACCCATCTGCCTATTACGGTATATCTCTAACAGCATTATTATTAAAAATTGATTATGCCTCAGAGCTATTAGAGACCCAAGGTCTTGTCTCCTTGAAGGAATTCTGGANTAAGCTAAAAGAAGACAAAACAAAAGCTGCAAGAAACATATTAAACATCAGACAGATACAAGAAGCAATTTCGCTAACAAAAGACCTGATTGAAAATGGAGTTAAGCATCCAAAATTACATATTCTAAAAGATATCATCAAGAAAGAGCTATATCAAAATGAGACTTCAAAGATAATTGTATTTGCAAACTACAGAACAACGATAGATGAGATAATCTCTTTTTTGAACGAAGAAGAAAAGGTAAACGCAATAAAGTTAATTGGACAAAAATCTGGATTAACTCAAAAAGAGCAGATGTCTGTGGTAAAAAATTTTGAAGAAGGTAGTNCTAATGTGTTGGTCACAACAAGCATTGGAGAAGAAGGTTTGTCTATAAACTCAGCAACAATGGCCATATTCTTTGATTCAACACCNAGTGAAATAAGAANCATCCAAAGAGCAGGTCGTGTAGCAAGAATCCGGGCTGGAAAAATAATCTTCCTGTTGACAAATGATACAAGAGAGATAGGTTATTATTGGGTTGCAAAGAGAAAAGAAAATGTCATGAGAAAGACATTGAAGCAGATGCAAGAAAAAAGTTTAGATGATTTTTAATGATAAAAATAATCATAGACCACAGGGAAAGACCGTCAGGTATAATAAAAGAACTAATAAAGAGAGGTCTGGAAGTGGAAGAAAAACAGCTAGAAGTAGCTGATTTTATAATACAAAGCAAAACAATAGACGACAAAATTGTAAGTGTAGGTATTGAAAAAAAATCATTGAATGATTTCCTAAATTCAATAGCAGACAAAAGATTAATAAAACAGTTAATGAATCTAAAGGATAATTTTGATATACCTTTGTTTATACTTGAAGGCAACGATAACATTTATGCCTTAAGGAATTTCCATCCAAACGCTATTCGTGGAATGCTGGCATCAATAATTATCGATTTTCAGATACCTGTGCTGAACACAAAGGGGTGTAAAGACACTGCCTCATTCCTGGAGATAATTGCCAAAAGGCTGGAGAAGAAAAGATCATTCAGTAGTTTGCTCGGTAAAAGGAAACAATTAACGCTAAAAGAACAACAAGAATTATTAATTGAAACTCTTCCCGGGATAGGGTCTGTGCTGTCAAAGAGTCTTCTTTCAGAGTTCAAGACAGTTAAAAAAATAATAAATGCAAATGAAAAAAAATTGCAGAATGTGAAAAAAATAGGTGCAATAAAAGCAAGAAAAATCAGGGAAGTTATAGAAAAGGAATATATGTAAGATATTTACTTGAAACATATAAAAAATTCAAGGTCGGTATGAAAGATTCTCAAGGCTACCGCTCAGATCACCATACAATCGCCCCATAAGTCCTTTAACAAAATTTCCATTAAAAAACATGGTCTGGTTTCTAGGTGTTCGTGCTTTATCTAACTCAGAGAAATAACTATCAATGCATTCTCTTAGGATCGGGGTAAATTGTTCAGCATCTCCTTTGTTTAAACCGAGCTCTTTTAATCTTTGTTCTAATCTGTCATTATAATTTGTAACGCCAAATGTCCTTCCCTCGACAGAATCAATAACCCTTGATAAATCAGTAGTTATAGAATTAAAAATATAATCAATGTCTTCTTTTTTCATATAACATCGAAAATTGAAAATATTAATCATGTCTTAATAAACATTATTATCTTAGGTTATATATTTCCAGAACATTATACATCGGCCCATCTTTTCTTAAGATACTTTTCATAACCTTAAATTCATTAATGTCAAATTTAAGTTTGTTTATATCTTTGTTGTTTAATATGTCAAAGAATTTTTTCTTATCATTTATATTTTTAATTCTTCCTAAGGTCATGTGTGTTCTAAATTCTTGTTCATTGCTAAAAATGTCTAAAAGTGTCTGATCAATAATCTTCTGCAATTCTAGAACAGCATTTTCTCCATCAAACCCTATCCATAAAACTCTTGCTTTATCCGATATTGAAGATTGATTAGATTCTGGAAATAAACCTATTTTCTCAAGAGATAAACAGAATTTCTTGAAATTTATTATTTTTAATCTTTCTTTGATGATATTTATTTTTTTCTCATCCAGTTGCCCAAGAAATTTTAATGTTATGTGCAATTTACTCTTGGCAATCCAGTTTATTTTTGCAGGCAACTCTTTTTTTAACTCATTTTCTAGATCATACAGGTAATCTAGGATCTCTTTTGGCGGAAATATAGCAATAAAACATCTCATCTTTTTGTTCACTTAACTATATATATTAACCCTGTCTCCTATTTCAATCCCTTTTTCTGAAGTGAAATTGCCATTAACTTCAAGAATATATTTGCTTTCTCTGATGGGTTTATATATCTCGCAAGGGTCTTTTCTGCAAGGAATAGCATATTTAATATCAACCACTCTAAAATTANCGGATATAAAAATCATGTCTAAAGGTATTAATGTGTCTTTCATCCACATCTCNGGGTATCCGCTTTTTTCAAAGATGAACAGCATTCCATTTCCATAAGGTAGATTTTTTACATCCATCAACCCTCTTGTTCTTTCTAAGGGTGTTTCAGCAATGTCTACATTAAGCTTAACAGAGCCATTATCTTTCAATATGACAAGATTGGATCCGAAAAACATCGAAAAGACTGTTTTAACAATTATAAGAATAATACTGATTAAGGCTATCACAAAAAAGTATCTTTTCATATACTCATTAATCAGGGCAATTATTTAAATTTATCCAAAGATTTCCCGATAAGATTATTAGATAAATATACTTAAACAAAATCAAAAGTATGCATCTTTGGCTAATTTGTCTAAAATATTGAACTTTCTCCTGATCGGTTTTAATAAAATATTAATCTCTCTGGTTATCGCATTCTTTAAATCATGTGGATGCAGTTCCTTTTTAATGAAGGATTTTTCAAGAGATTCATAATTGGAAAATTCTAAATCTCCACCATATTTTTTATCTCTTTCTATAAGGAATGTTTCTTTATTGTCCTGCTTTAAAACCATGATAACATAACTTGCAAAGGGCAATAAACCATTATTCGGATCTCCTTCAATACAGTAAGCTTTGTTTATTTTGTCTCTGACAGAAGATTCATTATCTAATAAATCCACTTTGCTTTCTGGAATAGAAGCACTCATCTTTTTTCCAATCAGACCCGGAATTAATGGAGTCATAATTTCCACTCTTCTTTTATATCCTATTTTAGGCAAGTTTTCTCTGGCAAAAACAAATATATGCCTCTGGTCATTACCACCATACTGAACATCAACATCCAGATATTCTTCATCGATTGATTGCATTATCGGATATATCAATCCAGATAGCTTAGGATTATCCCCCATTTTAACAACTTCAGATGCAGCCTTCATGCAGTCATGAACACTTGTAAAAGTGGACATCTTTAAAACATCGAAAAAGTATTTTTTATCTAATTGGAAATCTGAGCCTTTAACCATCTCAAAATTTTTAATGTCTGTTCCTATACATTCAAATAATAGTGGAATAACAGCATTATAATATTTGTATCTTTTCTCCAGTACATCCCATGGTGTATTATCCAAAGCGCCATGGAAATCTGCAAGTAACAATTTAACTTTAAATCCTGCTTTCAAAAAATCTGACAATTTAATAACCCATGGAAAATATCCTATATGAGGTCTGCCTGTTATAGCTGTTCCTAAATAAACAGAAGGTTTTTTTTTATTTTTTATTAGGTTGATAAGTTCTTCTTCTGTAATAATCTCTTGTGTATTTCTTTTAATCAGATTTAGTCTTTCAGTTATATTCATAGCCACCACATATAGCTCTGATAATATAAATTTAACTGTTCAGTTGCATAGGTTAACATTATATTCAGCAAAAACTAAAGCAATAATGTCAGTTCCCTGATGTCTTTAATAAAATAATCAACATAGGTATTTTTGAGATTATTGGTTTCTCTCTTTAATGCAATTGTATTGAAACCCATAATCTTTGCTTTTTTGAGGTCTTTATCTATATCATCTCCAATAATAACACATTCTTTCGGTAATGCTTTGATTCTGGAAAGAGCATATTCATAAGCCTTTATATTGGGTTTGTTCTCACCNATGATATCAGCACTGAATATCTCTCTGATATATTGTTTTATACCCAATATTCCAATAATCTGGATAGCAACATTATATGGAGAGTTTGTGAGAATAAATATATTATGTCCCATAGAAAGTTCTGATAATACTTTTATCAAATCTTTATCTTCGGTAATATAATTAGAGACATCTACATTATTGATGGCACTGTAAAAATATCTTTTATCAATATTCAGGAATGAAAAAACAGATAGGCCATTATACGGTTTGCCTGATTCTTTAAGATTTTTTTTAATTTTATAATAAACCTTGTTACAATATGTAAAATCTTTTTTAAGATGTTTAACCATCACATGGATTATGGCATTATACCTAGCATCATGAAGTTCTTTAGATGCATACAATGTACCGTCAAGGTCGAAGATTATATTCATTTTTTAGACTTACAAAATTCTTCATATAAATTACATAAATTTGCTTTGTCGGGATTTTTCGCAAACAAATTATACCCAGTATAAAAAATCTCTTTTGGAGTCAGATGGCCATTTGTTTTGAATCTTGAAAAAGATAATGCTGATTGTGCGATATAAAAAAGTACTCTTTTGTCAAAGAAANAATCTATCGGAAAATTTTGTGTAAATTTTGCGTAAAATGTTAAAACTAAATTATAGGCAAAATAAGGTTGTTGTAGATAATAATCATATGTATTAAAAAATAAGGATGCGCAATATCTACCAATATCCTTGGCAACATCATTTGTAAATAAAGGATCATATTCAGGGTCAATTGTCATTAAATCTTCTTCTGTAACAAGAACATTAGATATATTTAGGTCATTATGTGTTATCTGGCCGATGTAGTTTCCCATATAATTAGACCATTTTCCTAGATTCTTTTCTAAACGTCTGAAATCATTAACTTTAAGTAATTTTTTCTCCAAACAGTCTCTTGCATAATAATCAACAGTGTATCTTATCTGGGAGTTTTTCTGGATAATTTGTTTTTCTCCAAGATAAGAACCATATTTATCGGCAAGTTTTTCTCCTATGAATTCGATGGATTTAGACAGTTCACTATTTGTTATTTTCTTAAATATCTGAAATAAATTATCTCCATCTGCATAATCCATCAGTATTGCTTTATTGTCTTGTATATGGATTTTCGGGACAAAATCTATGTAGTTCTCAGCAAGTAAACATAATTGTTGGAATTCATGAATATGCTCGTCTTGTGACAAAGACTTGAAAATATATCTTTTAGAATGTCCATTAAGATATCTTGTGTTGAATAATAAGATTAGGTTATTGGATCTCCACATAGAATCAAGCTTGATAATTGATGTAACATCTAGCTTGTCTAAAAAGTCAGTAATATTTTGGGATTCATAAAGCCTGGTTAACAGATTCATATAAAGATATTTTTGTAAGATGTGATATTTATTTGGTTATTAAAAAAATAAACCAAAAAGTTTATATTTATGAACATTTTAGTTGAAAATATGGTTTTGTTCATTCCCCTTCCNGGATTAAAGCATGGAACCGTAAAGGATTACATAATAAAGATTCTGGGCGAAGATTGGCCATTNACACCAAAAAAAATGTACTTTATAGCTAAGAAAAAGTATGGAATAAGCTGCACATATCAAGCCGTATTCAAAGGGGTAAATGAATTATTAAAAGAAGAAGTCGTTACAAAATCAAAAGAAGGGTATAGTATTAATCTGGAATGGATAAAAAGGCTTCAGTCATATACAGACACCATAGAAACAAATTACTATGCCAAAGAGAGAGTAATGTCTTTAGAAGGCATTCAGGAAGTGAAGGATGATAAAGATATAAGATTGTTGGTTTTTAATAATTATTTTGATGTCGAAAAATATCTTTATTATTTTATAAAGCATATCATTTTTCAATCAAACAAAAGATTNACGCAATATAGGTATGTTTCGCATGAATGGAGACCTTTTTTTTATCTGAGAACAGAATATCTTTATATCGAAAGATTAAAAGAAAAGAAGCATAGATTAGTTGTAATGAGTGAAGGAAATTCTTATTTGGATCGGTACTTTCTTAATATATACAATAAACTTAATGTTAAAGTGAAATTTTCTAAACATAATCCATCTCTTATAGAATCCTACTTGGTTGATGATTATTTTATTCAAGTGCATTTACCGGAAGAGATAATGAACAGGATGGATGTTTTATACAAAAAAACAAAAAAAATCTCAGAGGTAAATATACAAGAAGTGATAAATGAAATTTTTTCGAAAAAAATGAAGATAAAAATGGTGATCAACCATGATACTATGTTGGCAAAAAAAATGGAAAAAATATTTAAAGGAATATTACAATCCCAGTAATTATATATTTAAATTTATATTCTGCTTCAGATAATTACATAAACATTTTGGATTCGGGTAATAGGTTAGCTTTCTGAAACTATGTCGTTGTGGAAACAAAAAATGCGTAAAATCGTTTATCATCTGCGAACTTCAGAAAGGTAAGTAAATACGAAATTGATTTATATCTTTGTGATTGATTATTATTGTTTAATTTATATTTTTTAAGAAAACCTTATAAAGGTTTTATGTTGAATTTAATATCTAATGGAAAATGAACAAAAAACAAGTCTATAATGAAGTATTAAGGATATCGAAGAGTATTGCACGTTCAAAAAAAGGTGCACTATTTATTATAGCAAAAAAAGAAAATTTCAATAATTTATATGAAACATTATATCCGCAAATATTTAAGAAAAATAACCTAAATGTAAAAGGTATAGACAAAGTCGTTGAACAATTGGCAACATTAGACGGTGCAGTCCTAATCTCGGATAGAGGAATGCTGATTGCATTTGGTGCTAAATTAAAAAAATCAACACCAGTCATTGGTTATGGTACAAAACATGCTGCAGCATCAGGTACAACAAGATACATAAAAGATTCAACAGCCATATTAATAAGCGAAGAATTAAACTGGATAAAGATTTTTCAGGACGGAAAAATAATAATGGAAATGGATCCAAACACTGAGACACCAGTTCCATTGGCAGATAAGATAGCAGCTTTCTTAACTAATAAGGATACAGCATTATTAACAGCTGCGGGAGTTTCAACAGCTATCTTGGGATTAGCCCCGACAGTTATTGTAGGTGGAACTTATCTAACAATAAAAACAGCTGCGGGAATAATAAAAAAACAATTTAAGTTTAAAGAAAAAGAAGAATGACTAAGACTTGTTCTTTTGTTTGGTTATAAACCAATAACGTTCGGTATCATCTCTTGACACGCTATTTATATTTCTTCCCGGAGGAAAAGTAGAAGTATCATATCTAACATTTACCCAACACACACATATTCTTTATAATTTATTCTCTAAAAATAGTTCACCTTCTAAATTATAATCGTAACCTTCTGCATAAACTCCTTTGTAAATTGGAAAATCCATCATTAGGTATTAGAACAACAACAATATTCTCTCTATTAAAAAATAAAACGTGATTAGGTTCTGGCAAACAATTAAACTTGATAAAATCTTTAACAATCGCTCCTATTGTTGTATCAGACAGATAGCCTCTATATCCAGAGGTTCAACACTTATTTTAAAATTCGTATTCATAAAATTAAAAACAGTCTGTTTGTTTATTTAAATTTTTTATAACAAGCAATATATGTTAAAACCATCTCCCCAATCCCTCCTGTCTATCAGGATCTTTTCCAAACTCACTTTCAATTCTGTGATTTGTTAGATACAATGTTTGCTTCAAATATTTTGGTAGTTCATATTTATTAGCTAGACTAAGTGTGCTTTCCAGATATTTTACTATATTTCCGAATGCAACAGTGAAAATAATATTTCCATGACATTTCAGGCATGATCCTTTCAGAGGAGGTCTCCTGTATTTCATGTTGCAGTTACTGCATCTGAATTCTTGTTGAGAAAATTTTCTTAAATTTCCTCTTATATCTCTAATAAAATGTCTTTCAATGACCAATCTGGCAACATCAACCTGATCAACTGCCCTGATTCTCTCTGCAATAGAAAATTGTCCAAGTACCTTTTCTTTCATTGTCGGTAATTTTTTATATGCACTGCAAATAATTCCTATATTCAGGTCAGTTGTATCGTGTGTAAATAAAAAACCGGTGCTTTCTCGTTCAGTTCCGAGTCTGGATTTGACTTGTTCAATCTTAACATCCCATGGCATTTTGTACTCTTCTGCTGCCTGATACAACTCTAAAGGGTACTTATCTGTAATATCCATATCAAAAACCATATCATCAATTTCACTAGGGATAATTCGTGTAGTCAAGACCAATGGTGCATCTTGTGTTGCTCCTCTGTGCGCAGGCAGATATTTTCTGGAAAAATTAAGCAAAGCATCAAGCAGTAATGTAAACGCTATTTCATCTCCATCACAGTCTCTTCTTACAGCACAATGAAACATCGGATGCGCATAAAATCCTTGTGTGCTAGAAAATCCTATAATCCTCCCAACAATACCTGCAGATATGTGTGGAGCTATAGCCAAAACATAATGGCCGATTATATCTTCCCTCTTTTTAAAATTATAGAATCTATTTAGTCCATACATCTTNTCTAATAATTCATCTAAAAAATTTCCCAGCTTGAAGATTATTTTGTCAGCACCTTCTTCAAGGGATTCTGAGCAGGCAGGTAGAATTATGTCTTGGCATTTTAGTTCTAGAATTTGGTTTTCATCAATTATTTTATTCCCGTAAATATCTTTTTCATACCCAAGTTCCTCAAGTCTTATAACAGAAACACCTATTTCTCTTGGTTTGAAATGTGTGATTGCAAGTTCAGTAGCATCAAACCTGACAGTGCCGTCTTTGTTTACCTCCAGTCCGTTACTAGCCCTCAATATCCCTTTGGCAAGGTTTTCAACACTATGGTCTCGGTTGCTCATTCCTCTTACCCCTTTTATCATATCAGGATAATTTCTTGTTTGAAGGTCAGATAAAGCCTTATCAAAATATTCCTTGATGTTTATTTCCCCTTTTCTATATGGTTTACATATCCCGTGTTCATTGCAGTTTCCTTCATAATATTTATCACATTTATCACAGTAATTCATCAATTTTGTTTTCTTATTGCATTTTATGCACAAACTATAGATACAAAATCTTTCGCAGTCGCTACAGAAAAAACAAGGGAATTCTCCTGTGACCTTTTCTTTACCCAGTGCACTTTGCACAGACCTTAATTTTCCACCTTCCTCACCAATNGGAAACAAGACATTAGGGCTTCCTTTTAGTTTTCTTTTTTTTGCCTTCTCAGGTCTGCCCATTCTGGCACCAATAAAAGTACCGCATTTGTCTTTGATTTCAATCTCACACACCTTGTTGATTATTAATAAAACATCATCATACTTGGCAGCTATTTCAAGTATACCGTTGATATCAATCAATCCTCCTAGATTGAATGTAAATGCTCTTGCATCTTCACCAGAGATGACTACATTTTCTCTTGCAACAATATCCTGCTGGATACCTATCAGTTCAAGGCTCCTTTTTGGATCTATATCNCCGGGATATAAATCATAAANAAAAGGTAAGATAACCTTATCATCAGAAATCTTGGCATTTTTTAGCCAGTTCAGCATTGCAATAAATTCCTTCTTGTTTATACTTTTCCAAAAATAAATCCATCTGGGGTGTAAAGGAATATTAAATCTTCTTGAAATGATAATAGAAAGATCAATATCAACTTTTTTTTGTTTTCCGGAGAGGATATCTTCTAATTTTTTTTGTTCTATGTTTAGTATTTTACTGGCCCTATCAGTATCAATCTTTCCGAATTTTCTTAGGATGCTGTCTTCAAATTGTCTCAACCAATAGTCTTCATTATACCCGGAAGGAACGAGAGGATGTGCCCTGTTAAAGAAATCTCCATAAGAGATTAAAATATCTCCTAAGTATAATATTTCCTCAACATCTTTATTATACATAATCGCTTTATCCTGATCGTCTAAAAAAATAACATCTCCGTTCTTTAATTTNACAATAGGACCGTCAATACTATCACAACTGCTTAAAGAAGCCCCTTTGCTAGGTCTTTCTAGTTTCAGTTGTGTCCCAATAGCAATATAATCAAAGAGAACCTNCATAGTACTCGGATGTAATNCAACACTGCTTAATCCNGTAGTTCTGCCCCTCCCATATCTTAATCTGAATCCNCCATTTCTTAAAGGATGTGACAAAACAGGTCTTCCTGCTACCAGATCTTTTATATAAGTATAATCTGGTTTTATTTTTTCATCAGTCTCTTTGGTTATCTTCTTACTTTTGACTCTTTTCTGTATGTTGAGGAATTCTTCAAGAAAATTCCAATGATCTAACTCAAATTCTTTCCCCCACTTTCCAAGTTGTTTCCATAGTTTAGCAGCCTTTTGACATAATCCTTCTCCAAGGACTAAGCAAGGACCATTTCTTAATTTATTCGTTTCTATTCTGTCCAAATCCTTGTAATTGCTGACATCAAATTTCTCACTTGGGTCTCCATCTATCTGAACCTGTAAATTTCTCACAAAAAATTCTAATTCTTTTGCGCTGGGAAAATATTGTAAGTTAGTAACTCTTTCATGATAATCACTTAATTCAGTTATTAATCTTTTAATTTCTTCTTCAGTAGGATCATATTCAGAATATCCCATCTTTTTCCTAATATAATCCCCAATGATAACAGCGACACTCGCTCCAGTGCCACCGGCACTCCTTATCGGCCCTGAAAAGAATAGTGCAAAATATTCTTTTCCATCTCTTCTTTTTCTTATCTTTAGATTTGTAAAACCCTCAATTGGACTGGAAACAACACCATTAGTGACATAGGCAATTCCTATTCTTATGCCAACCTCCATTGCCTCTATCTGGTTTTGAAATTTGCAAAATTTTCCTTGTGCAACTTCTTCTGCAATTTTTAATGAAACCCTCCAATCTAGTTTTCCATAAGTCTCTTCCAATTCGTGTACTCTTGGAACAATATTAGTATCTTTTATTTGTGGAGCGATTACACTTACCAATCCTACAACTCGCTCAGCCATATCTCTTGCTAATGGAATTTCCACATTACCAACAGGATCCACATTTTTTTTCCTGGCTTCTTCAGCTATACAGTATATCCTTTCAATATTTCTATCAATATCCTCAAAGTATTTTTTCATTCTTCAAAATTCAGGATTTTAATGTCTCTTGTTTGTAAATTTACCACCATGATTCTGTTTGGATCAGGCACAATTCCTCTTTTTTCTTGATCTTCTGTTTGACCGATCCAACAGCCACAGTTTAGTAGAGTTATTCCTTTGTAAGTTGATGCATTTGTTTTATGAATATGGCCACTAACAAAGAAATCAGGGATTTTGTCTATTAACATATGATCTTCATCAGGATCAGGGATGTACAGATTAGAACCATGAGAAGGTGCCAGGTGTCTCCTTTGGATTAGATATCTCATTATTAAATCAACCCTTTCTAATCTGCCTTTTTTTCTTATACTATCAACCTCTTCAGAATAAAAAGGGAAACTGTATCCATGATATAATAAAATGTTAAATCCTGGAAAATTCTCTGTTGAACAGATATTTACAATGCTCGGATTAGTAGTAAATATAACATTGTCATTTTCAAATAATGAGGGAGCAATTTTCTTGTCTATTATCGGCTGAGGTTCTGACAATCTTACAGCATCATGATTCCCGCATATCAGGATGATAGTAATATCTTTTCTTATGGTGTTGATATATTTGGCAAATAATTCATATTGTTCATATATGTCTTTTATCACCAAATCATCCTCCTGATCAGGATAAACTCCTATTCCATCACATAAATCACCGACAAAAAATACATATTTGACCTTTTTGGCAATTTCTTTTTGGTTTTCATTTCCATATTCAAGGTTTAGCCATTTTATGAAATTAGAAAAATTTTTTTCATAGAAGAATTTATTGCCCACATGTACATCTGAGGTAAACACAATATATTCTTCTTTATGATATTTCTTAAACTCATTTGTAACAGGAATATCTGGAAAGAATAGTTTATTACCAAATACAATTTTATCACCAACTATACCTGTAATCCCAACCACTTCATCCAGCATAACATCTCTAATTTCATCTAAAATTTCAATATTCTTATTAAATAATATATCAACTTCTCCTGTAAGGTCCTCAATAGTCAAAGTTATACTGCCTGTTTTATTAATTCTTTTATTTTTTACAATCCCTATTATTGAAACATTCTCCCTACTTTTTTTATCTAGTATTTTACTTATCGATAAAGTATTTTGTAGTTCTTCTCTGCTTAATAAGATATTTTTTAGAAAATTTAATCTTTGTTTGATATACAAAATAAAATCTTTTACTTCTCTTCTTCTTGCATTATCATGGTAGCATTTTATAATTTTAATATTAGACCTGTCAGAAATATTTATAGGAACATCAATATCAGTTATATCTTCTTTCTCATCATGTCTTTTCGCATCATTGCTTATCTCATTTATATATATTTCATCTTCTATATCCTTCACCTGCGTTCTATCTTCTATAATATCTTTATAGCTCAAACCATCCAAGAATAAGCTGTCAGAGAATCTCTCTTTTTCATCTAAAAAAACAATGTCTTTAAAATTATTAATTATCTTTGGATCAAGAAGAAGACCTTTTTTTAAAAAATATTTTGCTATATTCATTTTATAAGCCTAGTCCTTCTTTTAATATTTCATCAATTTTAGGTAATATATGTTTAACTCCGTCAATACTAATCTCTTTTGTTCTACCATACCTCCCTTTAGAAATAACTTTAGCATGTATTATCCCTAACATATCTAGTTCTGTAATTATATCACTGATTCGTCTTTGTGTTAAAGGTTTTAATCCTACATCTTTACATAACTCTCTGTAATTTTCATAAATATCTCCTGTAAATATTTGATTGTTTTTGTTTTTCTCATTTTTTTTATCATTAATTTTTCCTTCACATGTTCTTATGANAGAATATAATGCAATTTGGCTTTGTTTTGGTTGGGTTCTTACAACATCTAGAATTCTATCTTTTTCTATTTTGTCTTCTGCATCATCAATATATTTTATTTTTATTTTTATACTATTATCTCTTTCTGCTAACTCACCTGCAACTCTTAACAATTCAAGAGCTCTTCTTGCATCACCATGCTCTCTTGCAGCATATGCAGCGCATTTTTCAAGAACACCGGGTTCAATACAATCCTTTCTAAATGCTAATTTTACCCTTTCTCTTAAGATATCTTGAATTTGTAATGCATTATACGGTGGAAAAACAATCTCTTCTTCACTTAAACTGCTCTTGATTCTCGGATCTAAACCATCTGTAAATATAAGATTGTTAGAAATGCCTATAAGAGTTATTTCACATTTTTTTAATTCGCCATTTAATCTTGTTAAGTTGTATAAGATTTCATCTCCTATTTTGTTTACTAATTGATCTATTTCATCTAAAATTAGTATTAATAATTGTTGTTCTTTATCTATTGTGTTTATGAAGATTTTATAAACATCTTGTGTAGGCAGTCCAGTTGCAGGAACATTAACACCTAGTGTTTTTAATAATTCTGCAAGTAATCTATATTGTGTGTCAGATACTTTTTTTAATTTACAATTTAAGTAACATGCTGTAATTTTAAGGTTTTTCTTTTTTCCTATTTCTAATATTTGGTTAACAACATACTGGCTACAAAGACTTTTTCCAGTTCCTGTTTTACCATAAAGGAATATATTAGAAGGTTTTTCCATTCTTAAAGAGGGTGCCAATATAGAGGCAAGTTGATTAATCTGTTCCTCTCTATGAGGTATGTTATCTGGTGTATAATTTCCTTGCAGGCATTTTTTGTTCAAGAATATAGGGTCCTTTTCAAGATAATTCTCAAAAAAATCATTTAGCCCCTTTTTCATGATATTTAACATTGAGAGTTATTATTTAAATATTGTCTAATTAGGATATATATACACAGACCTATATTTCCTATGGAAATCTTTTTTTATGACTCATTAAGAATCAACCCCTTTATTTCAAATGCACTTTAAAATAGTAACACTATAAAATATATATNTTTAATTATAAGATTTATTATATATATTATATATAAAAGATAAATTTAAAAACAAAAAATATTTCTTTAAATTCAAATCATTAAAATAATGATACTATAAGGCTTAAAACCACAAAATATAAAATTTTCTTTACTACAAAGAAAATAAATTAACTTATAATAATATCAAATACTCTTCAAAGATTAATATCAAATACTATCATACATTCTATAACTATATCTTACGATTCCACTAGAAACTTTTTTAAAATAAAATGTTCCACAGGAAATAAAGGTGTGAGTGTTATCTAATAATAGTTATTATGACTACTATAAAAGTAGATATAGATAATCAACAAATTTATAAATAAGTGAATATTTTATAGATTTATGGCAGAATCAACAAATATAATGGAAGATAAAAAAAATGAAAAGAGATTTTCTAGATCATTACTGGGAAAAACAGTTGTTAGTAAAGCAGGGAAAAGATTTGGTGAAACAAGTGACTTATCTTTTGACACAAAAACAGGCGAATTAATCCATATAATCCTTAAAAATCCAACAGGTTATTGCGAAGGTTTGGAAGTTGAAAAGGATAAAGATGGACGTTTTTTAATACCATACTCGTCTGTTCTAGCAATTGGAGATTTTATAGTTGTAGCAGAAGAAGATATTATCTAATTTAGTTATTATTCTAAATTTGAATATTTTACTAGAACATTTTATTAACTTATTAAATAAAAATTATTTCAAAAGTTTTAAAAAAGAATCTAACTAATGATATTTTACTTTTAAATCAATTTAGATTAAAAATGTCAGTCAAAAATAAAATCAAAAAGATAGATAATAAAAAGTATAAAGGACTTAATTTCAAAACAACAGAGGAAATAAAAGTTCCTGACAAATTAATAGACCAGATAATAGGGCAAACTGAAGCAACAAAGATAGTAAAGAAAATAGCAAAACAGAGAAGACATCTTTTTCTAATAGGTCTGCCTGGTGTGGGTAAATCTTTGTTAGGCCAGGCACTTTCAGAATTACTATCAAAGGAAAAATTACTCGATGTACTCTCCTTTGATAATCAATCAGATGAAAATGTTCCGTTAATAAAAACAGTTCCTAGAGGACAGGGAAGAAAGATAGTGCAGAGGGCAAGGTTACAGGCAATGTCCTCTTTAAAGAACCAGAATATAATCTTTTTTATTTTATTGATTATAGCTATCATAACTCCTTGGTGGATAAGAAAACAATATGGTGATATACTGGCTGCAGCATCTTTAATTGGTTCAATGATATTCCTCGCATCTTTTGTTTTATTTATAAATATCAATAGAAGAGTAAAATCAAACCCAGAGATTAGAGTACCAAAACTGCTAATAGATAACACAGATACAAAAAAAGCACCATTTATTGATGCATCTGGAGCCCATTCAGGAGCTTTATTAGGTGATGTGCTTCATGATCCGTTGCAATCATTTTCAGACAAAAGTAAAATCACAAAGAAAAACGGAAAGAAAGTAAATATTTCAACAGAGATAAATAAATTATTAAAAAAACATGAAAAAGGGTTAATTAAGGAAAAAGGATATTTAGCAGCTTATCTAAAAAAAGATGAATTACATATTTTGGCAGAAAAGAGTGGAAAAATACAACCAGTAGGAGTTTTATCAGTAAATAAATACAAATCAGATAAACCTCTTTTATATAAAATCACAACAGAATCCGGAAAAACATTAACAATAACTCCGGAACATAAAGTAGCTGTTAACATTAAAGGAAAACAACAATACACTCCTGTTTCAAAATTAAAAAAAGGAGAAGAAATTTTTATAAATTAAAAATAATCATTTAATTTTCATTTATCTATAAAATCTCCTATTAATAAGTTGTATAAATTCTGCTTGGAGGTTCATTACCTCCTTTTCTGGATTTATGCTTGACAAAACATCCTAAGAAGTCAACCACTCCTTCAAGTATTCTGTATTTTAAAGGTAATTTAAACGCATCTTTTGTTCTTCGTTGTCCTTTTTCAATTCCCGTCACTTCAAAGAATTTATCTGTAATCATTTGATTTGTTGGTTCCAATGGATGACAATAATCTGCAAAATACTCTGAATTATCTGTTCTTGGTATTTCTGCTTGTATATCTATCAATGGAACGTTCATTTCTCGGGCAATTTCTCTTAATATATGTTGATATCTTAGCTTGATTCTTGGAAGAACCATGTCTAGCTCTAAAGCACTTTCATAATTTCCAGCCTTAAATTCCCTTAATGCTCTTTCTAACTCCTTCCTTACCTTTTTATCAGCTAATTCATCTAAGGCTTCTCCAAATTCACTCTTATGATACCCGGATCTTATACCAGGTTCCCAATCATAATGAACAACAGGCATAATCAAAATAGGTCTTGCATCATAATCTCTTGTTGTTTCTACCATATCTCTAAGATTCCTTCTATAATCTTCAACACTTACTCTATACCCGTCACTTTCAGGAGTTGATTTCTTTCTATTTAATCTCACTTTATCTTCTTCTTTATTGTAGGTTGCATCATTATTTCCGAAATAGAAAGTTGTAAAATCAACATCAATGCCTTCACTAGCAAACCTTCTTAATAATTGCTCTAAATACTTCTTTCCTTGTAAGCTTGAATATCCTGGAACTCCCCCATTAACAACTTTTAAATCAGTTTGCTCTTCCATTAACTGAGAATATGTTTTATATGTGAAAAATGGAGCATTTGGATTTTTATTACCTCTGTATATTCTATTACTATTCCATCCAGAAGTTGAAGAATCACCCATATTTATAACAATCCTGTCTCTCGGTTCAATATTTTCTATAATATCCTCTACCGAGACAAATTCTGTAGGGGTAATCAATTTCTTTTTTGGAAATACAAATCCTAAANTATCGTCACCATCATAGATCTTACTATCATATCCCATCATAAATGGATTATGTGAAAATCCACTAGGTAACAATCCCTTTAATTTTCTTATCATATAGTAGTAGTAACTAAATAAGTAGTATAAATATATTAACTCTCTCAATTGGGAGAGTAATAGAAAGATTTAAATATNCTAAAATTAACTAAAATTTATGAATATTAAAGTATTAGAAGATTTAGGATTTTCAGATTCAGAAATAGAAATTTATGGTTTTTTATTAGAATCTGGCTCAACCAAAGTAGGACCGATTATAGACAAATCCAATCTAGCTAGTTCTGTAGTCCATAGAGCCTTAAATTCTTTAAAAGATAAAGGTCTAATAAATTATATTAAAAAAGGTCTAATAAAATATTACCAAGCAGAAGATCCTAAAATCTTAATAGAATTTATAGAAAATAAGAAAAATGAGGTTCTAGATTTAGTAAAAGAACTAGAAATTAAAAAAATACCAAAAGAAAAACAGGAAGCTGAAATATTTGAAGGTATAAAAGGGATTACTTCCCTGTTATATGAACTAATTAAAGAGGGTAAAGAAGATGATGAATATTTATTTTTTACAGTAAATGTAGAAGAAGAAAATGAGGAAATACAAACATTTTTTAGAAAATATGATACTAAAAGAAAACAAAAAGCATTAATTGTAAAAGGATTAGCTTCTAAAAATTTAAAATCTTTATTTAAAGGAAGAAATCTAAAAATGAAATTTACAGATTATCCAATTCCTTCCAATATAAGTATATGTAATAATAAGGTTGCTATATTTTCATGGGGAGATAAACCAATAGGATATTTAATCAGCTCAAAACAAATATCTAAAATGTTTACGGATTTGTTTCATTCGGTCTGGGGAATAGCAAAATGATGATACTAACAGGGCAAGATATTATCAATACTTATAATAAAAGACAGCAAGAGCAATCAAGGCTTTATTTGGAATATAAAAAAATAAAAAAATAAAATCCAAAGCACGGCTACAAAAAAATTGCAAAAATTTTACGTCAACCGTACGGAAAAACAAGATGGTGGCATGCAAACAAACACATCCCCATACCAATTCAAACAATCAAATGGCTAAAGAAAAGGAAATTAATTCCTTTAAATAAAAACAATGAAAGACTTTCCCTAATCTCAAAAATTCTAGGAACAACCATTGGAGACGAGCGAATCTTTGGAAATCTAAATGGAATTTTCCTATCAAGTTCAGAATTAGAATCGGTAAAAGAATTTGAGAAAGATTTGGAAGCAATTTTCGGAAAAGAAATAAAGAAAAACTCAAGGGTTATTGAAGGAGGAGGATACNNTCATTCATGGTGTTATCAAAATACAAACAGAAATGTAATAAGGTTCTTCAAAGCATTANGGTCGCCAATAGGAAGAAAGTCANACAAAGAGTTCCAAATTCCAAAATGGATATATTACNATCAAAAANCTGAAGATTACTTTTTCAGTTCATTTTTCGGAAATGAAATAGGCATACCAAAGATACACAAGGATATCAAAAGAACAAATTCTTTAGACATCGGCCTAGTTTGCAAAAAGGACCAATATAANAATAGAATGGATTTTCTAAAAAAGATTCAAGATTATCTAAAATCTAAAGATATCAAANCAGATAAAATATATNCAAGACAACACAAAAATGATAAAAATAGTTTTCTCATAAAATTAGCACNAAATTTAAATTTTGATAATCTAATGAANTTCTATACAAATATAAAGANATCATATTCAAAAAGAAAAGAAGAAAAATTAATAAATACGTTAAATGATTTAAAAGATATAAAATTACAAAGATTTAATAGCCTTTCAAATATGTATAATAAATTAACCAAAAGAAACTATTCAAAGGAATGGATTAAAAATAACTTAAGGTTAACAGAAAAATCTTTAAACTTTATCTTAAAACAAGAGAATCTGGAAAAATGGAACTAAAATCAGAAAAAATAAAAAAAATAGAGAAAATTAAATATGAAGGATATTTATACAATTTAACAACAGAAACAGGCAATCTTTTTGCAAATGGAATTTTAGTTAAAAATTCTGGTGGTTTAGGAACTCCTGCTTATGAGCGTTTAATTCCCGGTATGATCCATAGGTCTAACGGTGGCGTCCTTTTTATAGATGAAATTGCTAATTTAAGACCTGAATCACAGCAAGAACTTCTAACAGCCATACAGGAAAAAAAATATCCAATAACAGGCCAATCAGAAAGATCAAGCGGTGCCATGACAAGATCAGAGCCAGTGCCTTGCGATTTTGTATTGATAGCATCTGGAAATCCAGAAACAATAAAAAAAATACANCCTGCCTTAAGATCAAGGATAAGGGGTTATGGTTATGAAGTATATATGAACTCCACCATTGAAGACAATGAAGAAAATAGGGAAAAAATGGCCCAGTTTATAGCACAAGAAGTGAAAAAAGATACAAAAATACCACACTTCACAAAAGATGCAGTATTGTCAATACTAGAAGAGTCTCGGAAAAGAGCAGGAAGATCAGGAAAGTTAACATTAAGGTTAAGAGAATTGGGGGGTCTAATAAGAGCAGCCGGCGATTTAGCACTTGAAGAAAAGTCAAAGTATGTACTACCTATACATATAGAAAAAGCAAAATCCCTGGCAAGGACATTAGAACAGCAGATGGCAGATAGATATATAGAACATAAAAAAGAATATCAGATGATAGTAACACAAGGCACATTAATAGGTAGGGTAAATGGTTTGGCAGTTTTAGGTTCTGAAAATTATTTTTCAGGAATTGTTCTACCAATAGAATCTGAAATAACTCCAGGGGGTAAAAAATCAGAGATAATCGCAACAGGCCAATTGGGAAAAATAGCAAAGGAAGCAGTAAAAAATGTTTCAGCAATCATATTGAAATATTTTGGAGAGGACATAAAAGAAAAATATGATGTTTTTGTGCAGTTTGTTCAGACATCAGAATCAGGTGTAGAAGGAGATTCAGCATCAATAGCAGTGGCAACAGCAATTGTATCGGCATTAACAAAAGCACCTATAAAGCAAGATTTTGCCATGACAGGTTCATTATCAATAAAGGGTGAGGTTCTGGCAGTAGGAGGGGTTACACAAAAAATAGAAGCAGCCATTGAAGCAGGCATCGCAAATGTTATAATTCCAAAATCAAATGAAAAAGATATTGTTTTGTCAGAGAGTCAGTTGAAAAAGATAAAAATAATTCCTCTATCAACAATACAAGAGGTTCTTAAATTAGCCCTGGATTGGACAAATAAAAAAAATCTACTTAAAAAATTACAGTAGTAATCCAAATAATTAATTATCTTTAAAATCAAGAAATTTCCTTATAGAATTTAAGCATATTTTGAGGTATCCTCCATTTCACTCTTTTTTCATATTTTTTCCCTTTCATATTTTTTACAATTCTTTCCACTAATCCATTCTTTTCCATCTCTATCAATAACTGTTTGGTAAATTCTTTATCTCTTCTTAATTCAAAAGCAATCTCTTTGGTAAACATAGCCTTTAAAGGGTTTTCATACAGAATAGAGCTTATGTCTGCTTTTAGAGCCAATCTTGTTTTTTCTGATAGCCTAACCATCTTACACACAAATAACTCTAAAAATAACTCTAAATATATAAATTATTCTACTAGGCGTTATAACGCTCATACAAATAAGCAGTTTTTTATATCTTAATATTATCTCAAGAAAATGCAGGTCTTCAAAAATGAAGTAATCAATCTAGTAGAACAGATTACAGGATTAAAAAAAGAAAAAATAATTGTTTTGTTAGAACATCCTTCAGACCCATCTTTCGGAGATCTTTCTCTCCCGTGCTTCTCTTTAACAACCATATATAAAAAAAATCCGGCCGATATCGCCAAAAGTCTAATGTCAGATGCAATTGTTTTAAAAAAATCAACAATAAGAAGGATAGATGCAAAAGGGCCATATCTGAACTTTTTCATAAACTACAACGAGTTTGCACAATTAATTCTTAAAACAATATTAAGAGAGAAACAGCATTATGGAAGATTAAAAGGCAAGGAAGAAAAGATTATGATAGAGTACAGTTCCCCAAACACAAATAAGCCATTACACATAGGTCATTTAAGAAATGACTCTTTAGGTATGTCGCTCTCAAACATATTGGGGTTCTCTAATCGTAAAGTGATAAGAACAGCAGTGATAAATGACAGGGGCGTCCATATCTGTAAATCAATGTTAGCTTATAAAAAATGGGGGAATAACAAAACTCCTCAATCAACAAACACAAAATCAGATCATTTTGTAGGCTCTTTTTATGTGTTGTTTGAACAAAAATTAAAAGAAAATCCAAATCTAGAGAGAGAAATCCACGATATGCTAAATAAATGGGAAAATAATGATAGGGGAACAAGAGAATTATGGAAGAAAATGAACACCTGGGTCTTGGCAGGTATGAAAAAGACATACGCTCTTTATGGGTCAAAATTTGATTTTTGGACATTCGAAAGCAACATATATGATAAAGCAAAAGAAATAGTGAATGAAGGAATCAAAAAAAATATCTTTTCAAAAAATGAGAAAGGTGATTATATTGTTGATTTAGAACCAGAACTTCCTAATAAAGTCGTCCTAAGATCTGATGGAACTTCAGTATATATTACACAAGATATAGCATTGGCCGAATTAAGGTTCAAAAAATACAAGATAAAAAGGTTAATCTATGTAGTGGCATCAGAACAGGTTTTACATTTTAAACAACTCTTCAGAATTTTAAGTTTGCTCGGATATGACTACTGCAAAGATTGTTACCATCTGTCTTATGGGCTTGTTAATTTACCAACGGGAAGAATGAAGACAAGAGAAGGAACAGTGGTTGATGCAGATGATCTGATAGAACAAGAGATTGAATTAGCCAAGAAAGAGATATTACAACGGAACAAAAATATAAAAAAGAAGGAGTTAGAGGAAAACTCATTGAAGATTGCCCTCTCAGCAATAAAATATTATCTCCTTAAAACAGATCCCATAAAAGACATATTGTTCGATTCAGAAAAAGCAATAAGATTTGAAGGCGATACAGGACCGTACGTATTATACACAATCGCCAGATGTAATAGTTTACTTGAAAAAACAAAAGAAAGCAAAGAAAGGTTCTTATCAATAGAAATTAATGATGAAGAAAGTCAGATAATAAAAAAATTGTCATTATTTCAGGATATTTTAGAGAAGGCAACTACAGATTTAAAACCAAGTTATATTTGTGTTTATACATCAGAGTTAGCAACATTATTCAATAATTTTTATGAAAAACATAGGGTCATCGATATAGAAAACAACACAAAAGGGTTCAGGATTGCAATTGTCAAGTCAACAAAACAAGTGTTGGAGATTTGCTTACACCTTCTTAACATCCAGTCAGTGAAACATATGTGATGGGGTTCTGTTAAGTTAATTAATGTTTTATAAATAAAGCCTCTTTTCAAAAGATATTAAAATGAAGTTCTTCCCGAGAAAGAAGGTCATATCAACCTAAAATAACTCTAAAAATTAATCAGCATTACTTAAGTTAACACTTCCTGTGATGGAAAGGTTTATATAAATTGTTTAAATAGCAAAAAAATGCAAGTAATAGGTTTTAACATAGAAAAGATAGAAGCAGAAAAGACAGTCCAGGAAGTCAGAGATTTAAAGGTAAAATACAATACAAACATAAAATCTGTAACCTTGGAAGAGATGAATATAGGAAAAAAACAAGAGGTTTTAAGGGTTAATTTTCAATTTAAAGTTGAATATGACCCAAACATAGGGAATATTTCTTTTACAGGCCATGTACTAATCTTAGAAGATCCTAAAAAAGCAAAAGTAATAATAGAGCAATGGAATAAAAATCAGGACAATACCACCCCATTTTCTGTTCAGGTAATTAATATAATTCTTATAAGGGCGAATATAAAAGCATTGCTAATAGCACAGGAAGTTAATCTACCTCCCCACATACCAATGCCGCGGTTGGCACCAAACAAGAATATTAGGCCAGATAACTACATTGGTTGATCCTACCAAAACAACACATCATTTATTATATATTCCATAACTAACAAAAATAGCTTACATCCTCATTCCATTAATTCCAACCCAAGATATAGTATTTATATTCAAAAACAAACAACAATCAACAATAATCAATGATCAACAACCAAGAACAAAGGATAAAGAATTCTTTTTCAAAGGTCAAAAATGAGATAGACACAATAAAAAACCAATTAAAAGCCCTAGATAGCAAAATAACCCAATTAATCCAAGAATCATCAAAAACAACCACTCACCATCCAAAAGACATTTTTTTTGATATTTCCAGTGGAAATGAAGGGGTAATCAACAATCAACAACAATCAACAACAATCAACAATGATAATCAAAAGCCAATAATAAGCCTAAAAAAAGAGCTTAACGATCAATTCAAAAACCTCACAGATAGGGAATTTTCCATCTTCCTAGCCATATACTCCATCGAGGAAGAGATAGGAAAAGCAGTTGTTTTATCAGATATAGCCAATAAGTTAAAGATATCAGAAATCACTATCAGGGGATATCTAAACTCATTAATTTCTAAGAATTTACCAATTATCAAAGAAAGACCATTTAATCGGAAATTGCAACTCTCAATAACCAAGGAATTTAGAGATCTAACTCTCATTTCCAGGATAATTTCAATAAGGAATAGGTCAAATACGTCTCAAAAAACTCTTTTTGACACATGATTCAACTCTCAAAGTCAGCAATAACAAAAGATGGATCACAATTCAGCAACTAATCTCTAAATATAAAACTCATAATATCTCAATACGTCTACGAACTTCGAAGACGTCTACGACATGTCTACAGACGTCTAAGACGTCTGTAGACATGTAAAATAGTAAGATATTTATATATAAACAATGTTACAAAGTATATGGTTTGGTGGATATTTAGAAGAAAAAGAGTAGATGAACAGCAACTGCAAAACTTAATAATCAATCTAAGATACTCTTTCAATAACATTAAGAAAGATATTGCAGCAATACACAATCAAATAAAAAGATTAGAAGANACAGATGATAATATAGAAAAAAGAGTATCATCATTAGACACNACAATATCAAATTTAGAGCCTAAATTTAAACAAATAGAATATAACTCTAGGAGGTATACAAAAGAAAAGATTACTAAACCTGATTTAGACATAAAAGATCAAAACCATTCTCATAGCATAATAAAATCATTAACTACAACACAGCAAGAGATATTTAGAACAATCTATACAATACAACACCAATTAGAAACAGAAGATGTTTCCATTAAATCATTAGCAAAGGTATATTATCCTGATAAAAAATACTCCGATGTAAGATCAACAATATCTGAATATTTAACGATACTCTCAACACTAGGTTTGGTTTCAAAAAAAAGGAAAGGAAAGGAAACCTTTGTTAGTCTCACAAACATCGGATCAAAAGCTATCGAACAGATTAAAAAAAAGTATGAAGAAAAAGAAGATTCAGATAAAAATGAACCAGAATATACTCAATAATTTGAATTTGAATTATGAAGAACTATTTCAAATAGCAGTTTCAGTATTGGAGAATATAATACCATTACACCAAATATATGGAGATGTATCATCCAAAGATAATCTTGGTATTATTTCAATAAGTGAAGCCTACATCTCCAAATCCATCTTTTTATGTGAAAAATATCAGGATAAGATTGAAAAATACACTGAGGAATTGGTTTCTATATTTGACATATCTGAAGAAGGCAGTCTACTTGAAAAAGAATTATCAGAAGTTTTTAAATTATCTTATGTTATAAACTATATAGCGAATTTTGAGAAAGGTGAAGACAAACAAGATATATTGAGAACAGCATCTTCCTGGGATAGATATACACAAATTAAAAATAAAGAAAGACAAAAATATTTAATCATGGTTTGAATTTTTTATAAAAACAAGCTCTTAGGTTGTTAGGTCTTTGTAGAAATTATCAACATTAAAAGGTACACACATCTGATATTAAAACTTTTAAGCATTGACAAAAGATTATCTAAACATAGAAAGATTTAAATATATTACATTTATTACATTTAAACTATGGAAGAAGTTACGATTTCATTAAGGGTAGATAAAGAAGTACATAAAAAAATGAAATTACATGATGAAATAAACTGGAGCGCCTTATTAAGGAAATCAATAATAAAAACAATTGAGGATTTTGACTTTATTGATAAAGAAAGAGCAGAAAAAGCAGCTTTAAGCATGGATAAATTGAGGAAAGTAAATGCATTTTCTTCTGGAAAAGAAAGTGTTCACGTCATTAGAGAATGGAGAAACAGACGAAAATAATAGATGCATCAATAGTTGTAAAATGGTTTGTTGATGAAGAGAATAGTAAAAAGGCTTTAGATATAAGAAACGACCATATTAATGGGAACATAAAAATTATAGTACCAGATCTTACCTTCATAGAAGTGTTAAATGCTCTTAAATATAAAGGAAAAACAGAAGAAGATTTAAAAGAAGCAAATAAGGATTTATGGGACATTCAATTACAGATAATAAAAACAAGTTCTTTCACTTTAAACAAAGCAATAGAAATAGCATTAAAACATGACATAACACTATACGATGCGCTATACATATCATTAAGCACAATATATGGTTGTCCTTTAATAACAGCAGATAAAAAATTAGCAGATCTCCCAAATGTTCAGCTTATCTAAGTGATAATTAAAACTTTTAAGCAAAGATAAAATACTAAACTTCTACAATAAAAACTATAAAGTAGTAACAAAGCGAAAGGTTTATAAATAAGTCTCTAATATTTTAACAAGATTAAATGAAATAATGGAGTTAAAATGGAACAACCAGAATATTTTAAGGGTTTAACAAATAGAGATTATGTTCTTTTGCATAATCATCTTACAACACCAGTAGTTATGATGACATAAATAAGGAATTATTAAATTTTCCCCAAGGATCTATAAGGTTTGGGCCTGCTCTAGACCCAAGGTCGGGGGATTATCACCAAAGTCGGCAAAGATTTTTAATAGGATTATATATAACAAATACCCAATGTAAATCGGTAATTTTATGTGACGGTAAACCAATAATATTAGAGGAAGCAATTGAAAAAGCAAAAATAAGTGATGGGATTTAAAAAGATGAAGCAGATAGAAGAAATAAGTGGTATAATTGAATCAATGGATGATGATTCATTCTGTAGTTTTGCAAGAGAGCTTCAATATGGATTAAAATGGCATGCAGAAGCATATCAAGCAACACAAGTATCAATCTATTTTAATGAATCCCCACATTTTGCAGGAGATATAGTTAAAAAGAATGGAAAACATAAAGAGAGTGTTGAAAAAATTAAAACATCTCCTTTGTACGATATTATTAGAAGAGAATTAGCTAGAAGAACGAGTGATAGTGTCGATAATGATTGGGCAGGTTGGATCGATTTTAATAATAGATTTTTAAAATCACGTGAGGATGTTGATACAATAAATAGCTGTATTACTAGAATTGTCAGAGGACTTTATCCATTACAAGGGGTGATTAGGACAGAAAAAGAAAATCAAAGCTCAAAAGAAGCTAAAGAAAGAATATCAGAATATGGAATTAAAGGTTTCTTTATAGGAGATGCGGATTTAATTGACATTTTCTTTCACCATTACAGACAAAAATAGGTTTATTTAGAAAGTAGTCTTAATCCATACAGAAATTTGGATGAGTTAAATATATAAACAAGAATAAAAGGTTAAATTATACAATGCAAATAGAAGTAGCAAAAGACATCTCGGAAAATCTTGAAAGGGCTTCTAAAGAGCTAGGGCTAAATAAAAAAGAGTTAATAACAAGGGCAATAAAATTATACCTTCACAACATAAAAGAATATATAATCTTGAAAGAAGAACTTGAAGCTTGGGAAAGAGCTGGAACAGAGGATCTATTAGCCTTTGAAAATAAGATATGAAAAAAGGTGAATTATGGGTTCTAGAACTTCCATTTCTAAATGGAAGAGAACAGAGAGGCACTCGACCGTGTTTAATCCTAGCAGATACGAAAACAGACATGATTGTTGTAATTCCATTAACCTCAAATCTTCAAGCTTTAAGATTCCCACATACTGTAGAAATAAAAAAATCTGGAGAAAATAAGCTTGAAAAAGATTCAATAGCACTAATTTTTCAAATTCAATCGTTAGATAAAAAGAGATTTATAAATAAAATCGGAGTTTTAGAAGATTATTATTTAAGCAAGGTAGATGAAGTACTAAAAAGATTAATTCAGTTATAATCTTAAAACTTTTAAGCAAAGATAAAATACTAAACTTCTACAATAAAAACTATAAAGTAGTAACAAAGCGAAGGGTTTATAAGAGATGGCTTCTCCTTTAGAATATGAATTTGAAAAAATCTTTTAGAAATATTTTAGGAATTATCATAGCATCTACCATTGTGTATTTTTCATTAGATTCTAAAATGCAAGATAGTATAAAAGATGTTACTCTTATGCCTATCAGAAGACTAGCTTACAGATTTGCATCTCAAACCGAAGCAGGATATCATGATATAGGCATAATTCTAGATGCTATAGTCTTGGGCGATGGGGATTATCGGGGTTCTTATTATGATTATAATAACCGTGACTATCATGGTGGCCCCAACATTCTAAAGATGTATTTAGGTTTAGAACCCATAACTTTAGACAGATCTTTATATAAACCAACATCACTAACAAAGTTTTCAGATGTTCCGCTATACAGTATAAGCAAATATACAAAGTTAGATGAGTACTTGAATTGGAATACTGATTTTCTAAAGAGAATTTCAGAATTAAAGGAAGGAGAGATAATAAGTGGTGGGATAATTGATGCTATACATACAAAAATAGACCTCGGCAGAGGGTATACTGTATCAATAGGCAGAGATAAGAAAGGGGTTTATGTTAGTTTATTTGACATATGGGACTTTGATTATTCTGCTGAAAACTGTGCAAGAGGAGAAAAAGATAAAAATATTCTGTTATTAATTGAGCGTTACTTAATGGATAAAATAGGAAAAAACAAAATCGGTTTCTATGACAGATTCTATTTAAATGAAGCAGCCATTCAAAGAGAAGCGGATTCATTACCCCCTCTATCTAAATGAGAGAAATGAAAAAAGTATAGAGTTATATACACCAAATTCGGTAGATCATAATTTATTGGATTTACTTCAAGAATAGAACACCATAACTCCAATTTTTAATATCATAAAATAAATCTAATATAAGAAAGTAGGCTTAATCCATATTAAGTCTACTATTTGGCTAAAAGCTTATCAAACTTTATTCAAAATTGTTTCTTATTTCCTAGTTAAAAAATCTCATCGGAGACATTCAAATTAAGATATCCTTATTTAATTAATAAATCCATATCTTGTAACTCTTTGTAAAGTATCATTATAAATTCGTTCGTTATTTTTACTAAATCTTTTTTAGAATAACCCACATTCATAGGTATTCGTTTCAGCTCCTCAGTATTCTTTGTACGATATAGTAACATGATATTGTATCTTCCATACCTCCAATCTCTTATCTTACTATTTTCCCATAAATATATTTCAAATCGATAGATTCTCCCATAATAACCTATATTCCCTCCCATATTTTAGATGACCAATCTTCCCCGAAAATTCAAACTTTCCATTTCTAGGCAGACTTTTATTTAGATTTTTTATAATATCTCCCGTCATCTCTTTTATATCTTTATCTAATTTACTTGCAAATGTTAACTTTCCAACAAGGCTAAGTTGCTCCTTCCTCTCTCTATCCCAATGATTTTTTTCTGACCAATAAATTTCATCATCTCCCATTTTTTTAAATTTCTCCCAAAACCATTTACCTCTAAAACTTAAATTCTCTTTATATATATTTATATATATATATATCTCTTTCTATCAAATTCTACTTAATTAACAATAACCTCTACAGGCAGTTCATTAGGTTTTATCTTACTAGAAATAAAGTTTAATTTTTCAAAACCTATAACTTTATTTGTTTTTGGATCTTTTTTTAATATAACTTCCTCTCCAGTTTCCTCACTAATAATCTTTCTAGGCTTTTCAAACCATACATCTAATGTATTTCCTTCTCTATCAAAAAATACCATGATTTTATTCATTTTTATTTTCATAAATCAGTTCTCCTTCTTTAATCCTATCTGTATGATACGTAGTTATAATAAAACTATCATTATTTATATGCTTTGCTACAACTGAAACCCATAATTTTCCATATTTTTTATAATAAAGATAAACTGAACTATCCTTCTCACTCACCCTTATTTCATCAGGATTCATTAATGTTTCTTTAACCTCTTTCTCTTTATTCTCAATATCCGGATGTTTTGTTCTTATTATAAGATTCCATCTATATCTTGTGACTTGAATTCTTTTACCAAATTTAGATATTACTTCAAAATAAACTTCATCCATAAATAATTAAATAATTCATTCTATATAAGTTTTATTAGTATTATTATCTTACTATCAAAATTCTACTTAATATCACTTAAAGCACCAAAACCCAAATCGGACTTTTAAATATGTGAAATCACATATCAATGAAATGCCAAATTTAACATTATCAATAACAGAAGAGTTACATGAAAAGATGAAAAGACATTCTGAGATTAGATGGGGTGATATAGTTAGAAAATCTATTTCTGAGAAAATTGAAGATTTGGAGATTATGGATAGGCTTGCTAAAAAAAGCAAATTGACACAAGCAGATATTGGGGAAATATCTCATAAAGTAAACAGAGATATTTTTGAAGAATTAAACAAAAGATGAAAGTTATACTTGATGTAAATATTATCTTGTCAGCTTTGATTCGCGATTCAACAACAAGAAAGATAATTCTTAATTCTGGGTTGATTTATACTCTCCAGAGCCATCCATGCACAAAATCAGAAAGTACGAGGATTATATTCTAAGAAAATCCGGATTGACAGCAGAAGAATATAACAAACTCATGACAACCTTGCTCAAATATGTTAGATTAGTTCCTACTGAAGAAATAGAAAGGAATTGGAATGAAGCAAAGGAAATAATGGAGCATATAGATAAAGAAGATGTTGTTTTTATAGCAACTGCATTAGGCATCAAAAATTCAGTAGTATGGTCAGATGATAGGCATTTGAAAGGCAGAATAAGATAAAGATATTAAAAACAGAAGAGATAAGCTTTTAATTTTTCTAAAATTTATATTTTCATATATGCTATTAAACTTACTTTCATTTGGAATCTACTTTCTCAATTAGTAACCAATCTCTAATAATAATTCTAATTTCATTGTCCGCCGTTCTAATATTCTCGCCCAAATCAGTTACACTCTTTCGTAAAAGAATTAATTGGGTACTTAAATTTTTTTGGACCTTTAAGTCTAATGTATCTATCTTCGGTATATCCCTAATCAAAAAATCAATACGAGCCAGTACAATGCTATATTGAGAGGATATACTTTCTTTGTTTGCCATAATTTTCAATTAAATTTTCGATATATATCTCTATTCTCAAAGATATATTTTACAATACATCATAACTCGATATCTTCCTGTCAAATTTTATAAACTCAAAAAAGCTCTAACAAGCAGTACCATATAAAATAAAGTGATAAAGAAAAATATAATCGATAATATCAAATAAATCCATACGAATTTAACCCTTCGAGTTTTATAAAATACCCAGAAATATAAGCTCATTATGGCGATAGGACTAATCATAATATTCAAAAAATAAACATAAAAGTTGTAACCACCAAAAGCATACAACTTTACAAGTAAAATCGGCATGATAATGAAAATACCAATTAAAAAAGAAGCCATCAATACTATTAATATGATTCCAGCATATTTTGTTCCTTTACCTTTATAAATCCCCCAAAGTTTTAATCCACCAATAATAGATAAGATAAGCATAACAAATAATAAAATAATCATTATTCCAAAATCAATTTCAGCCATGATTAAAAGATGATTAATCACTTAATAAATTGTTTCATTTAAAAAAACACAAATTAGATAAATCAAAAATTCTACTTAATCTAATGGAAAAAGAGTTGATATTAGAAAAATTAAGAACAGAACTAACAATACAGGGAAAATCGCAAAAAACAATAGACGCTTATCTATTACATACACAAAAATTTCTTGAATTTATAAAGAAAGATTCTTCTAAACTGCAAAAACAAGATATAAAGAATTATTTAGCAGACTTAATGTCAAAAAACTTAAAACCAAAATCAATAAACTTAAAACTGTCTACAATACGTTTCCTAAACAGATATATATTAAAAAACCCAAAGTTAATGGAAGATATCAAATCACAAAAAACAGCAGAGAAGATACCAACCTACCTGACAACTGAAGAAATTCAAAAGTTGCTAGCAACCATTAAAAATTCTAAGCATAAGCTTATGATAGAGATAATGTTAACATCTGGATTAAGAGTATCGGAGTGTATCAATCTAAAACAACAAGATATTAACGACGACAATACCATAACTGTAAGAGCAGGCAAAGGGAATAAAGACAGGATTACAATAATTCCAAGTTCAGTATTACAACATCTGAAGAAGCATATAGAAGAGAGAAAACATGATTCAGATTATGTTTTGTGCAAAAAAAACGGTAATAAACTCAGTGTAAAATTACCCCAGAAAATCATAAAACAATTAGCAATTAAATCAGGAATCAAGAAGAACATAACACCTCATGTTTTAAGACATTCATTCGCAACCCATCTCTTGCATAATGGCACAGATATTCGTTATATTCAAATATTGCTGGGGCATGCACAGATTCAGACAACTCAGATTTATACACACATCTCAAAAGAGCAGATTAAGCAGATCAAGAATCCCTTCAATGATATGATAAAATAATCTCAATAAATTATCTCTATTGGACTATAAAATGATAATATTTAAATATATAGCAATTATTATACTTCTAAATGAAAAAAAGCCAAAAAAACGTTGAAACACCGAGGCAACAACGTATTAAAGCCAGGCACATATTGTGGATTTTTATTATAATTATAATATTGGTAATATTGTGGGCAATCGGAACATATACAAAATTATACCTAAAATAAGAATTTTGATATAGATACCATAATTCAGATAAGTTTAAATATCTGGTAATAAATATAAATCGTCGATAAAAGGAGGCAAAATAAATGGGAAAAGTAATTTTAAAGAATGCAATACAAAGAAAAGCAGGCCATCTTTATTATGTAGACGGCAAAGGTAATGTGTGTGAAGCAGTCATGGCCCGTGGTGGAAAAAGAAAAAGAAAAAAATAATTATCTCACAATTTCTCTGAAAAGAGCAAAAATAATTTTTTTTGAGATTTTATATTCTCTTAAACCTTTTTTTGTGAGATGATACATTTTTTTTCTACCGATCTGTTTAAACTTAACAAGATTATACATTCTTAATCTTTTTAATGTTGGATAAATAGTTCCTGGTGTCAGCTTATTTCCTTTTCTTCTGCCTATAATAAAAGCAAGATCTTCACCACAACAATGTTTTCTCTTTAGCTCTTTCATTATCTGGAAACTCAATAAGCCTCGAAGATCAATGTATTTTGGTAGTTTCATTTTCAATCAATGATTAAAACTTTTAATCATATAGTCATATATTGCACATTCAATATATTTGACATCCAATATATAAACTTTTCCGAGTATTATACTGGAATTATTTTAAAGAATAAAAATCAAAATAATTGAACTTCAAAATCCTTAAATCTATCATAATTGCTGATATAATTCTCTGAGCTTTTCACATTTTTGAATTGTTTTATCCTGTTATCTACCTTTCCGAAAAAATTTGTCAGTTTCATTTCAGTTTCATCCAATCTTTGGAAAGAGATTATCTTTAAATTAGCAAGGACATCATTTTTGTCATAAGCAGCATCTTTTTCAGATTCTGTCTTTTCTTTTTCTTTTATCTCTTTCAGCACCCTTTCAGTCATAATTTCAGGGTTGGATAGCTTATAATGGTTATAATATACCTTACTTTTGCCATTGACCTCAAAATTTACTCTTAGGTCAAAATCTTTGTCCCTTAATGAAAAGTTAGATGCTCCAATTTTCAATAACTTTATAGCAATATTTTGCATAAACCACTGCATTATACTTATTGATTTTTAATCTTTTCTATGGAATAATATTAAAAACATTTTTATATACACCAAAATTGAACAGTAAAATGGGTCCGTAGCTCAGCCTGGCCAGAGCACCTGTGTCTGATGAAACTCTTAATCAGGGTGGCGCGGGTTCAAATCCCGTCGGACTCATTCAAATTAAAATAACAGTAGAATAGTTCCTATTATCAATCAGGAAAATGATAAACCACTAAAAAGAAGAGCCAGAAAAAGAGAAGAAACATTAAGATTATGGATTTTGCATTAAAGCAAGTCTTTAATTCTCTCAATATGTTCTGCAATTCTGTTTCCGTTTTCTGTCAGATTTATGGATTTTATTCTTCCATGCTTCTCAAAGTTCACTAACTTAGATCTTTCCATCTCTTGTAGTATCTTTACGGCATGACTATAAGTACAGTCAACTTCCTTTGCCAAGACGCTTCCATATCTGTTCTTACCACCCTTTCTAAGAGCAACTAACATCATTGCTGGCTTTTTCCTAAAAAATACCTCAAAGATATCTGTTTTTTTCTTTACCATCATATACCATGGACTGATAATACTAATATTTAAATGTTTTGATTAAAACTATAGTTTTAAAGATAACCTTTAATATATATAAGCTTATGGTAAGGTTTATATAAATAAACTAAAGAAATTTACAAATGCTAGATATAAATATTATCAGAAATTCTATTGATATAGTAAAAAAAGATTTGGAAAAAAGGAGAGACCAAGAAAAAGTAAAATGGCTAGACGACCTAATCAAAAAAGACAGACAGGTCTTGGAAATAAAAAAACAGATTGATGATCTCAGGCATGAGAGAAACATAACAAGCGAATCCATAAACAAGTTAAAAAAACAAGGAAAAGATGCAGGTACAGAAATAAAAAAAGCTAAGGAGATACCAGTAAGATTGAAAGAGTTAGAAGAAAAATACGCTCTTTTACAAGAAAAGATAAGATATTACATGATGCGAATTCCGAATATTTTACATGAATCAGTCCCATGTGGGAAAGATGATACTGAAAACAAGGAAATAAGGAAATGGGGTAAGATACCAAAATTTAGTTTCGAATTAAAACCACATGGTGAGTTGTTGGAAAAAATGGGTCTGGCAGATTTTCAGAGAGCAGCCAAAATATCCGGCACAGGTTTTTATTTTCTTAAAAAAGAACTTGCTTTGATGGATCTGGCTTTGCAGAGATTCGCAATTGATTTTCTAATGCAAAAGAGATTTATCCTTATAGAACCTCCATTGATGATGAACAAGGAGGCATATGAAGGTGTCACATCCTTGGATGATTTTGAGAACGTAATGTATAAAATTGATAAAGAAGATCTTTATATGATAGCAACATCAGAACATCCAATGGTTGCAATGCATAAAGATGAGTTATTTGAAGAAAAAGATCTTCCATTAAAATACGTCGGTTTTAGTCCATGTTTCAGGAAAGAAATCGGAAGCCATGGTGTTGACACAAGGGGAATTTTTCGAGTTCATCAGTTCAATAAAATAGAACAAGTGGTATTTTGTAAACCAGAAGATTCATGGAAGCTCCATGAAGAATTGCAAAAAAATTCAGAGTTAATGCTACAAAAATTAAACATTCCTTATCATATTGTTTCAATCTGTACAGGAGACATAGGTATAGTGGCAGCCAAGAAATATGATATAGAGGCTTATTTTCCAAGGGAACAAAAATACAGAGAAGTGACATCCTGTAGCAATTGTACATCATATCAAGCAGTAAGGTTGAATATAAAATACAGGAAAGACAATGATAAATTGTATGTACACACATTGAACAACACAGGCATAGCGACAGCAAGGGTTTTAAGAGCAATAATAGAAAATTACCAGCGGGAAGATGGAACAATAAATGTTCCCACAGTCTTACAGAAATACATGAATGGAATCAAAAAAATAGGGGAGCAAAATGATACTAGGAGAATTAGAAAGAAAGATTAATGATATGCACAAAACAGCAGATGAACTGACTGAATCGACAAAGATTGCTATCGATTCTTTAAAAATTGAAGGCGACAAGAGAAAAGCAATGGTACACTTAAAACAGGTAATCTTAAAGACATCAACACTGAAAGACCAGGTAACGCTGCTTGACAAACATATTAAAGATTATTATAAAACAATGAATAAGTAAGATGGCAAAGAAAAGAGCACAATCTAGATGTTTACAATAAGGATCTCTGGAAGAATTAGAAGAGGCAGATGAGATAGATGAGCTCGAACAGGGATTCATGGAAGGATATGATAAAGCAGGTAAAAATAAAAAAACCTAAGAGAAAGAAAGATTAGATTTTCCTGTAGTGCATGTTGAGCAGATCCCTTTTTGACTATTATGATAAACACAAACTGAAGCCCCACATTTAAGGCATTTAAATCTCGCAATGTTATTGCAATATAAACATTTTTGTAGCAATTCCATTTTCCTGATGAATGATAAAGATATATAAATCTTGATATAAATATTAATAGTTTGTTATACTATTTAATAGTAATAAAATAGGAAAATTTTATAAACCCCTAATTTAATATATACAAAATGAAAATATTGGCTGCTTCAGACATACATGGAGATATCAATTTAGTCAAAACTCTGGCAGAAAAGGCTGAAAAAGCAAATGTTGATCTGGTTGTTCTATGCGGCGATCTTACATTTAGCGAACAGTCAACTGCAGGCATAATAGGGCCGTTTGTAAAAAGAAATAAGAAAGTTCTCTTGATACCTGGAAATCATGAAACTCCTGCAACAGCAGATTTCTTAGCAGAGTTGTATGGTGCTGTTAATCTACATGGCTACTCTTATAAAATGAAAGATATTGGTTTGTTCGGCTGCGGTTCAGCAAATATAGGACACTTTCAACTGTCAGAGGCTGAAATTTTTGACTTGCTTAAAAAAAGTTATAAATATATAAAAGATTCAAAGAAGAAGATAATGGTAACACATGTCCATCCGAAAGGTTCAAGCATGGAAAGACTTACGAACTTTTTTCCAGGAAGTTCAGGTGTTACAAAAGCAATAAGAGAGCTTAAACCCGATCTTCTTTTATGCGGTCATGTGCATGAAGCAGAAGGTATAGAAGAGAAAATTGATAATACATTAGTAATAAACGTTGGCAGGAACGGAAAAATAATAGAGATCTAACAATGACATATGAATTAATAATAGCAGAGAAAACAGATGCTGCTAAAAGGATTGCAGAAGCTTTGGCAGATATTAAAGCAGAGAAGAAAGTTACAAATAAAATTCCATATTTTGAATTATCCCATGATGGAAAAAAGATTGTTGTTGCATCTGCAGTCGGTCACTTATTTGTCTTGGCAGAAAATAAAAAAACACAAGATTATCCAAATTTTGATATTTCTTGGCAGCCTAGTTATAAAGTCTTCAAAAAAAGTTATTTTACAAAAAATTATCTTGATCTATTAACGCAGTTATCAAAAAATGCTTCCTCTTATGTAATTGCATGCGATTATGATACAGAAGGCGAAGTAATCGGTAGAAATGTCTTAAAATTCATTTGTGAGAAATCTAATGCAAAAAGAATGAAATTCTCAACATTAACAAAAGAAGAGTTGTTTGACTCTTATAAAAATGCTTCAAAATCAATAGATTTAAAATTAGTTGAGGCAGGAGAAGCAAGACATTATCTGGATAACTATTGGGGTTTGAACTCCAGTAAAGCATTAACTTTAGCAATTAAAAATTCCGGTATGTTTAAGCTTCTATCTTCAGGCAGGGTACAAAGCCCAATCCTTACATTAATAGCGCATAAGGAAGAACAGATTGAATCTTTTATTCCAAAGCAATACTGGCAGTTATTGGCAAAAATCAACATAAAAGATCAGCTAATTGAAGCATTACACCAGGAGGATAAATTTTGGGATAAAAAACAGGCGAGTTTGATATATAAAAAATGTAAAGATAAAGATGCAACTGTAAAAGAGATAAAGAAAAGAGAGTACAATACAAACCCACCAACACCTTTTAATATTACCTCATTGCAAACAGAATCTTATAAGAATTTTGGATTTTCTCCTAAACAGACTCTGGATATTGCTGAAAGGCTCTATTTAAGCGCTCATATCAGTTATCCAAGAACTTCGTCAGAAAAATTGCCTCAAACAATAGACTATAAAAAAATAATAAAAAGCCTGTCTTCTATTAAGGATTTAAACAAAAATGCCGTGCTCTTATTACAGAAACAACATTTAAAACCAAATGAAGGAACAAAAACAGATCCGGCACATATCGCAGTTTACCCAACAGCAAATATTCCCAATATAATAAAGCTAAATGAACAAGAAAAAAAGATATATATGTTGATTGCAAAAAGATTTTTGGCAGTGTTTGCAGATCCAGCATTAAGAGAATCCATGGAGATAAAATTTGATATCAACAATGAAATATTTAAGGCATCAGGTTCAAGGACAATAAATCCGGGATGGATGTCATTTTATGCACCGTATGTAAAATTTAAAGAAGTTCAACTACCAGAAACAAAAGAAAATGAAAAACATACTGTTAAAGACCTGATATTGAAAGAGGATAAAACAAAACCTCCTGCACGTTACACCCAAGGTTCTATAATCTCCGAAATGGATGAAAAAAATCTTGGAACAAGGGCAACAAGGGCCCAAATATTGCAGATATTATACGATAGATACTACATTGAAGATAAAAGTATAAAAATAACAGAGATTGGAAAATCAGTTATCAAAGTTTTAGAGAAATATGTCCCGGAGTTAGTTTCAGAAGATCTGACAAGGCAATTTGAACTTGAATTAGAGCAGATACAGGAATCAAGAACAACAGAAGAAGAAGTTATTGAAAAAGCAAAACAACTATTAACAAAAATATTTGTCAATTTCAAAAAACATGAAAAAAATATAGGAAAGCATTTAGTTGAAGCATTAAAAGAGACACAAGACAAAGCATCTATCTTGGGAAAATGCCCTGTATGTATGGAAGGAGATCTAAGGATATTGTTCTCAAGAAAAACAAAAAAGAAGTTTGTTGCGTGTAATAAATATCCGGAATGCAAAACAACTTACAGTTTAACTTCAGGAAAGGTAATACCCACAGGCGAGACATGCCAATATTGTAAAACACCACTAATAAAGGTGCAAAGAACAGGAAAAAGGCCGTTTAAGATGTGCTTGACATATGATTGTAAATCTAAGGAATCTTGGAACACTAATAGTAAGGAAAAATCAAAGAAGAAAAATGAGACATGATTAATACAACTTAAAAAGCATAATTTATAACATCCTCAATATGGTCAACTTCTTTTATTGTTAGGTTTTTTTCCTGTTTAAAATAATCTACCAAATCAATTGTTTTTGGGACAAGCACTACTTTTTTTGCTTTTGTATTGCCGGAGTCTACTGTTTTTATTTGTCTCTCATAGTATGCAAACTTGCCCTGCCCTTTAGGTATCAGGAACAAGGTTAGGTTATTATCTGCAACAGCATCTGCTTTTTCTATAACTCCACCAATCTGCCCTATTCTTCCGTCAGGTAAAATAGCTCCAGTAGCCACAACATTTTTAACTTTCTTTCCATTAATTGCTGATAGAACAGCCAGGGTCATTGCAGTTCCTGCGCTAGGGCCTCCAATAATACCGCTGTTTTCCGTATTTACATTAGGCATCTCAAAATCAATAATGACATTCACATTCCCTAGATCAACGCCAGTAATGTTTTTTGCAACATTAACAGCAGTTATAGCACTCAATTGGGTATCAGGTTCGACAAAAGGGTTTGTGTTAACCAGGATTTTCCCTTCTCCTTCTTCAATGTCAACATTGACTTTCCCGATAATACCAAAACCATTACTACCGACAGCAACAATATTGGCACTGCCATCTGTCTTTTTCATATCATTCTTTATGCCAAAAACATCTGTATACAATCCAGGAATATCTGCTTTGTTGTCATTATTGTAGAAAACAAAAACACCAATCAAGAAGCCAATTAATAAAATTAGGATATAACTCCAAAAAATCTTATTCTTGTTTAGTTTTGTCATTATAAATTTCTATTCCACTCCCAATAATATTAAACAGAATCTCTTTTTTTATAGACTTCTCGATTATAAGACGTCTAAAACCACGTTCATTTACCAGCCTTATCTGTATATTACAAAAGTTTTTAAAAATATCCTCTCCCACCATATTTATTTTTTTATCATTTATATTATAGTATACTTGATTTGTCAGCAGAACAGGTGTTTTTCTGGCTAAAATTTTTAAATGTCTCATCTGTTTTATCATCATTGCCCTTGCCAAATCTTTCTTTTTGCTTAAGAGAATTCTAAAGAAATTTGAAATTGAGTCCATGACAATTAAAGAAATGCTTTTAATATCATCTTCGTTTAGATGCAGTATCTGCCTATGCTGCCCATTAAAACTTTTAACTTTTATGTATATAAGATTATCCAGATACTTAACATAGTCCTTCCCTGCAATTTGTATGAATCTTTCCAATGAAAAGCTGTTTTCTGTATCAATAAACAAGACCCTTTTTCCTTGCCTGAGAATTTCAAAAGACTTCACAAGCATAAAGCAGGTTTTTCCAGTACCTCCTTCTCCATAAAGTACGGAAATGCCTTTTTCAGGGTTTAAAATATGATTAAGTTTATCTTCCATCTTATTATTCTTATTGCAAATGCATATAAGGTCATTTAAAAGAATTTTTATATATAAAGTTATAAAATCTATCTTGTTGAATAATACTTTTTGTGCAAAACGAGTAGTTATTGTGCAGAATTGAATATTTGTGCAAAGCCTTCTCAATCCAAAGATTTATATACATGATGTATACACACAAAGTATACACAAAATGGAAGATGTATTTAACACAACTATATTATGTAATAATTGTAATCAAGCAACAAAAAAATCTTATATTAATAAAGATGGCTTTAAGATAAGGACAATGCAGTGCGATTCATGCAAGAAAGAATGGTATCATCCCGGAGACATGCAGGATTATGAAAATTTTTCAAGATTAAGAAATAAGTGTTTTCAGGTAAAATTAAGATATGTTGGAAATTCATACGCTATCTCAATCCCAAGAGAGATTATACAATTTGAAGAAGAGATGCAGCGTGAAATAAATGAGATGATTCAGATGTCTTTAGAAAGCCCTGAAAGAGTAAGCATAACATTTTCAAAAAAAATAAAACACATACTAAAATAAAATGACACAAGAAAAAGATGTAAGGCTAAAAGTAATGGAGGCTTTGCAGGAAGAAGCTTACAGAGGTACTGTTAGAATAGACTCTGAAACAATGCATAAAATAGGGGTTCATCCAGGTGATGTTGTCTCAATAGAGGGTGGTAGAGAAACAGTTGGAATTGTAGACAGAGCATACCCAACAGATGTTGGTCAAGAGGTTATAAGGATGGATGGAATCCTAAGGAGAAACGCAAAAACAGGCATAGGCGAACATGTGAAAGTAAGAAAAGCAGATGTAAAAGAAGCACGCTCAATCACAATTGCTCCTGCACAAAAAGGTGTAATGATCAGGGCAGATCCAGAGCTATTTAAAAGAGCACTTATAAACAGAGCAGTTGTTAAAGACGATATAATTGTTCCAAGCAATACGAGAAGGCGTAGAAGACAACTCCCGGATTCTCCATTGTTTGATAATGATGTGTTTTCAATATTCGAAGAGTCTTTTACAGGAGCATTTGGTTTGTCAGGATTAAGATTTATAGTAGTTCAAACAACACCTCTAAAAACACCAGTACTAATAACAGAATCAACTAATGTAGTCCTAAACCCAAAAGCAGTTGAAATATCAGATGAAAAGATACCAGAGGTTACTTACGAGGATATCGGGGGTTTGAAAGAAGAGATAAAGAAGATAAGGGAAATGGTTGAATTACCCCTAAAGCATCCAGAGATATTTGAGCGTTTAGGCATAGAACCTCCAAAAGGTGTTTTGCTTCATGGCCCTCCCGGAACAGGTAAAACTCTGTTAGCTAAAGCAGTAGCAAATGAAGTTGAGGCAAATTTTATGGTAGTGAATGGCCCTGAAATTCTTAATAAATTTTATGGAGAGTCAGAAAAAAAGATTCGCGACATATTTGATGAAGCTGAAAAAAATTCACCAACAATAATATTCTTTGATGAGATTGATGCAATTGCTCCAAAAAGAGAAGAATCCTATGGTGAATTAGAAAAAAGAGTTGTAAGCCAATTGCTTGCACAAATGGATGGACTAAAATCAAGAGGCAAAGTAATTGTTGTAGCAGCAACTAATAGACCAAATTCAATAGATCCTGCATTAAGAAGACCAGGAAGATTTGACAGAGAAATTTCTATAGGTGTTCCAAATAAAAAAGGTCGCTTGAATATATTAAAAATTCACACAAGAAACATGCCTTTGGCAAATGATGTTGCATTATTAAAAATATCTGAAATAACACATGGTTTTGTTGGGGCTGATCTTTCTGCATTATGTAAGGAAGCAGCCATGAATGTTTTAAGAAGGATATTACCGGATTTAAAATTAGGGGAGAAAGAAGAAATTCCAAAAGAGATCTTAGATAAATTAGTTGTAACAGGTAAAGATTTTAAAGAGGCTTTAAAATTGGTAAGACCAAGTGCAATGAGAGAAGTTTTAGTAGAGACACCAAATATTAAATGGGAAGACATAGGGGGATTGGAAAAATTAAAGCAGGAATTAAAAGAAGCTGTTAATTGGCCTATTAAATATCCGGGAATGTTTAAAAGAATAGGAATAAGAGCACCAAAGGGAATTTTAATGTATGGTCCTCCCGGAACAGGTAAAACTCTGTTAGCTAAAGCAGTAGCAAATGAATCAGAAGCTAATTTTATCCTAGTCAAAGGCCCGGAATTATTGAATAAATTCGTAGGAGAAAGTGAAAAAGGTGTAAAAAAAGTGTTTGAGAGAGCAAGACAAGTCTCTCCATGCATAATTTTCTTCGATGAAATAGATGCACTTGCTCCAAGAAGAGGTCTTGATGCAGGAAATCAGGTTACAGAAAGAGTTGTTAATACTTTATTGGCTGAGATTGATGGTCTGGAAGAATTAAATGATGTTGTAGTCATTGCAGCAAGTAATAGGCCCGACATTCTTGATCCAGCATTATTAAGGCCCGGAAGATTTGATAGACTATTGTTAACACCACCACCTGAAAGAAAAGGCAGATTAGAAATTTTCAAGATTCACACAAAGGGCATGCCAATAAAAATTAGTAAGGAAGATATAAAAGAAATTGAAGAACAGTTTAAATATCATAAGATAAATATTGCATCAAAAATGGCTTCTGACGAACCAGTAGATAATTCTGACATTAAAAAAGAAACAAAGATTAATTTTCAAGGTTTACCGGACCGAGATAAATTCCATTATTATCTGGCAGAGAAAACAGAAGGTTATGTCGGGGCTGATATAGAAGGTGTTTGTAATGAAGCAGGAATATTGGCATTAAGAGAAGATATTAAAGCAACAGAAGTGAGAAAAAAACATTTTGACGAAGCTCTAATAAAAGTAAAACCTTCAATTTCAAAAGAGGCAATGGATCATTATACTTCAATGGAAGAAACTTATTTGAGAAATGCCAAAGCAGG
>C687J35174_10000704_pt1 | contig 50079 bp, 74 predicted proteins | sample RifCSPhighO2_01_FD_35174 | JGI IMG/M metagenome (IMG submission 35174) | reverse complement strand
TGGACTGGCGGGGGAGGAGTTGCCGGAGCGGCCGGTTTGGAGGCGAGGGTTTTATAGAAGGCGAAGGCGCCAATAGCAACAGCAATGATAGCCAGAAGAGTGATGAGAAAAAGATAGGAACGGTTCATGAACACGAGTTAACAAAAATAGTTTAGCATGGATGTCAAAGGGTATTGAGGATGTGGCTACTTATGATAGCCGCTGACATCGCGACGTTGTGGCTGTTGCCCAGGCCGAGCATGGGAATGTGGACGACAAAGTCGCATTTTTCCAAGAGTTCGTTCTCGACGCCAGTGCGTTCGTGGCCAAAGAGGAGAGCGAGAGGAAATTGATAGGGGGCTTTTCGGTAGTCAAGGCTTTGGTCGGTTTGCTCGACACCGACGAGCTGGGAAATTGGGGAAATCTGGGAGATCAGGGAGTTGATGTCCTCGTGGTGGTCCCAGGGGACGAAGGGGACGAGCTTGATGGCAGTTTTGTTGATTTCCCGGTCCGCGTGCTGCCGGACGCGGGATTCGCGGGGATCAGGACGGGGATTGGCACTGAGCGTAAGAGGGGGATAACCGGTGTAGCCTGTTAAATAGATTTTTTCGATGAGGAGGGCGTCGGCGAGGCGAAAAAAGAGGCCGACATTTTCGAGGGAGCGGATGTTGTGGAGGATGAAGCTGACTGGATTTCGTTTGAGCCGGCGAAAGTTTTCTGCCGATGGTTTTTGGGCGACGAGCTCGTCGGTGGTGAATTTACGCACATTTTAAGTTAAAAGTCCAAAGTCCAAAATTCAAGGTGAAGTATTAAGTTTCTCAATATTTTTAAACGTTATACTCAGGCCTTGGACTTTTAACTTTTAACTGGTGGTAGTATAATGAATTAACTTCAAAAAAGGTACGGCCTCCGTCGCTAAAGCCATGGAAGGCCAGGGGAGAGACAGGCTGATCATACTCCGGAATTTGATGACAGATCACAGAATTGACAGTTTTCTGTCGCCGAGCCTGGGAAGCATGAGTTTTGAAGAACTTGTAGAGCAGGTTCGGGTGTTTATTTCTAAAGAAGACAATTCTCATTTTAGAATTATCGTCGGGACGGATTCGGAACTGATCTCGAAAGGCGCGGCGCATTTTGTGTCGGCTGTTGTCGTGCATCATGTTGGGCACGGGGGAGTGTATTTTTGGGGACAAGTGACCAGGGATGGAATAAAGGATCTGAGACAGCGGATGTATGAAGAAGCGACGTACTCGCTGGCGCTGGCTCAGAGGTTGATTGATGAGTTTAAAAAGCAGGATCTGCCGCTCGAAAAATTTTTGGAGATTCATGTGGATGTGGGAATGGGGGGAGACACGAAAGTGATGATTGCGGAGATTGTGGGAATGATTCGGGGAAGCGGGTTTTTGTGCAAGACAAAGCCGGAGTCGTTTGGAGCGTCGAGCGTGGCGGACAGGCACACATAACAATTTGAAATTTAAAATTTGAAATTTGAAAACCTCCAGGAGAATTATTACGGTAGATTTCTGAAGAGGAAGAGGGAAGCGGAGAGGTTCCAGAGAAAGAGCATGGTAAGGAAGGATGCTTCAGCAAGCCAAAGACGGCGGAGTTTGCGCCTAAGAAGCAGTACAGAGATAGTTATTAGGGCAGAACTAATTATGAGGGAAATTGGAGCGACCGGATGGTTTATTAGGGAGAGTTTGATTGAGACGTAGAGTTGGCAGATTATTGCTAGAAGAAATGACAGACTGGTTAAGATGACGTGTTGAGGTTTTGGGTAGGGAATGAGGAGTGAGGGTGTGCCTAGAATTAGGACGCCGAGAAGAAGGTAGAGAATAGTAGTGTCGAAGATGGAGGTTTGGAGGCTGAACCAAACAGTGAAGAGGAATTGGAGGCTGAGATAGGTCGCCATTGTCAAAAAGTAGGCTTGGCGAGTTTTTTTGTGCGAGTTTAGAACAGAAAATCCAAAATTGTGGAAAAAGTAGTTAGGAATTTTAGCCGCGAGGCCGGTTAAGCCAACAGCTAGAATCAGGTAGCCTATTAATCCAGAAAGATTGAGAAATAGTGTCATTTCCTTAATGTTAGGAAATTAGGCTTGAGAAGTACAGGGATTAGTAGCCGGTGAAGGAGTCGGAGAGGACGGATTCGGCGGGGATGCGTAGCTTCTTGAAGAGCATTTCCCGGAGGGAAGTGACGAAGGCGGGGGGGCCGGAAACATAAACGGAATTGAGATTTGAGAATGGAGAAGGGAGAATTTTGGTTAGAAGGGAAGGGGTGATGGGGGATTTTTCGCCGGGCCAGGTGGGATCCTGAGTCATTATCGGGACGAAGCGGAAGTTGGGGTTTTGGTGCTCCAGAGTGGTTAGTTCTTCAAGAAAGGCGGTGTCTTGTCGAGTGTGATTAGAATAGAAGAGATGAATTTTGTAGGGGAGGTGGTCGTGAGTGACCCGGGTGAGAATGCTTCTAAAAGGGGTGATGCCGATGCCGGCGGCGAGAAAGACAACGGCGGGTAAACTAGTGGACTTGTAAACTGGTAAACTGGGTAGAATAAAATCGCCTTCGGGGGCGGAGACTTGGATTTCGGTTCCGAGGGGGGCGTGGGAGAGGAATTGTTTGAATGTGGTTTGGCGGATCCGGGTGGTGAAGGAAAGGTGGGGTTCGAAGGGAGCTGAGGAAATGGTGAAAGTGCGGGCACGTCCTTCGGCGTCGGGGTTGGGCAAGTTGGGAATGGTCCAGCCGGCATACTGACCGGCGATAAAGTCATAGTGAAGTGGTTTTTCAAAAAAGAAAGAAAGAGTGTTTTCGGCCACTTCCTGTCGGCTCACCAGCGTTGTTCTAAAGAGATTCATGGCCGATTTATTCTAGCAGATCGAAATTTTTCCAGGTCGTCTTTGATGAGGTGGCAAGCGACTTTGGGCTCGGTGCCAGGGGTGAAGTATTCCGTGGTGATGTTCGGGCAATTCTCGCAAGGAAGGGTGTTAGTGAGAGCGCAGATTTTGACTTCAGTCAGGTTGCTGGGCTTGGGGATGGGAGAATTCGGCTGGTCTTTGAGAAGAAGGGCCATGATGGGGTTCCAGATGGCCGCAGCCCCGGTGTTGCCGGATTCGAGGTAGGGGCTCATAGGGGTGTTGTCATTGTTGCCGACCCAGACGGCGGCGAGGCGGGGATCGGGGCCGAAAGAATAGCCGATGGTCCAGTTGTCACGTTTGGTTTCGGTCGTGCCGGTTTTGACAGAAACGGTGTGGCCGGGGATATTGAGGTTGCTTCTGGGGCCAAAAGCGGGCGTTCGGGCGCGATCATCAGCAAGGATGTCACTGACGAGAAAGGCGGTGCGGGGGGAAAGGACACGCGAGTTGCCAGTGGCTAGTGGCCCTCCTTCACTATCGCTTCGGCGGGTAAACTGGTTGCTAGTATTGCTTTCAAGGATATTGCCTTTATAGTTTTTGATTTGGATGATGGGGTTGAGGTCGACTTTTTCGCCCTGATTGGCAAAAGAGCTGTAGGCGGTGGCTAGATCGGTCATTTTCACTTCGCCGCCGCCCAGGGTGAGAGAAAGCCCGTAGCGGTCGGGGTCAGAAAAAGAGGTGATGCCAAGATTGGTGGCAAACTGGAGGAAGTTGATGACACCGTTTTTTTCGAGGGTTTTGACGGCGGGGATGTTGTAGGACGAGCCCAGAGCGACCCGGGCGGGGATCCGGCCATGGAAACGGCCGTCATAGTTTTGGGGCAGATAGACGGGCTGGCCGGGGACGCGAAAGGCAGTCGGAATGTCATCAATCGGAGAAGAAGGATTCAGAAGACCGCGCTCAAAAGCCAGGGCATAATTGAGGGGTTTAATGGATGAACCGGGACTTCTTTCGGCGGTGGTGAGGTTGACTTGGCCATCGCTTGGTGAGTCAAAATAGTCGATTGAGCCGGTCATGGTGAGGATCTCGCCGGTTTTGGGGTTGGTGATGAGGGCGGCACCGTTGCCGACGTGGAGATATTTTTGGGCGGTGACGCCCTTTTTTAGCAAGGCAGTGGCGGATTCGTAGAGCGGATAGTCGAGAGTGGTGATGACCTGGAGACCGTGGTCGAGGACGTCGGGGCCGTATTTCTTTTGGAGATAGCCTTTGACGAACATGACAAAGTGGGGGGCTTTGATTTCGGTTTCCAGAGGGGCAATTTTGAGGGGTTCACTTTTGGCTTGGGCGGCCTCTGGGGCAGTTAGGTAGTTCTGAGAGACCATAGCGTTAAGAACTGAAGATTGTCTTTCCTTGGCTTTGTCTAGAGATCCGAAGGGAGAGAGGGTGGTGGGAGCTTTAGGCAGAGCGGCGAGGAGAGCGGCCTCGGCTAAGGTGAGATTGCGAGCGGGTTTTTTAAAGTAGGTTTCCGCCGCCGCTTCAATGCCATAGGTTTGGCCGCCAAAGGGGACCTCGTTGAGATACATTTCCAGAATCTGGTTTTTAGTGTAGAGACGCTCAGCCCAGAAGGCGAGGATGACTTCTTTGATCTTGCGGATGACGGTCTTTTCTGGAGTCAGGAGTTTTAATTTGATGAGTTGCTGAGTGATAGTGGAGCCGCCTTGGACGGCCGTGCCAGAGCTGTTGGCGAGAGCAGCCCGGGCGATGGCTTCGGAATCAAAACCGGGATGGTGATAGAAGTTTTTGTCCTCAATGGCAATGACGGATTGGGAGACGTAGGGAGGTAGATTAGTGAGGGCAATTGGCGTGCGGTTTTGGTCTTTGTAGAACTGGTAGAGGAGGGTGCCATGACGATCGTAGATTTTGGTTGTGACTGGGGAGGTGTTTTGGGTGAGGAGGTGGGGGTTGGGAAGGGAGGTGAGGAATAAGTAGGCTTGGAGAGAAGCGAAGGTGGTGAGGAGAAAAAAGCAGAGAGAGATGGTGAGAAGGAATTGGGGGCGAGGGGCGGGGAAGGAGACACGGGAGGCGAGACTAGCAAGAGAGATTGACGGGTGAGGGAGGGAGAGCCGGGGAGTGATGCGGGCAAGGTTAGGAAGGGNGAGGGGTTTTTTCTGAGGTGGGGGGGCGGCGAGAAGAGGGTGACGCTTGGCTTGGCGGCGAAGGAGAGGCTTTTTGGGGAGGCGGGGGATGAAGTGGGCAAGCAAGGAGCGGCCGGAGGCGGTGGCTTTTAGGAGAAGGGTGTTAATCGTGAGGAGGAAGTGGAGGATGAGGTTAAAGTAGGCGGCGAGAATGTTTAGACTGATGGCGCCGGCTTCAATAGTTAAGGAAAAGAGGAGTTTGAGAACGACGAGAAGAGGGGTGCCAAGAGCGATGAGAAAGCTGGCAATGGCACCGAAAATTTTTTTTAGAGTTAGGGCTGATTTTGAAACATGGTTTTTTCTTTTTGGCATCCCTTCGTAAAGGAACAACAAAGGCATGCTTCCCAGGCTCTGGGCGGAATTATCAATTATCAATGGACAATTAGCAAGAATTAAATTAGGCGAATGGAAGCTGAGAGAAGGTTGAGGAATTAGGGGAATTTTAGCTTGACCTCGTCCCAGAGAGGCTTGGCGCTCCCGCCATCATAGCCCAAGGCGAAGATGGCGATGCCACCAAGGCCAGCGTCGTTGACCAAGTCAAATTTGAGGCCGAGACTGCGCTGATTCTCAAACCAGACCTGGCGCCAGGTCTTGTAGTCGGTGTCGAAGTAGGAGAACCAGACGCTTTTGGACTCGTCGTCGAAGTTGACGGAAGCGTGGTTTTTGGTGGCGGTTTCCAGACTGCGGGCATAGGAAGAAATTTCCGGGCCATGGAGGGAGGAAATGGTGAAGGCACCCTTTTGGTTGTCGAGAGTGGGCCATTCGTAGCCATAGAAAGGGACGCCAAGAATGATTTTGGACGGCGGGATGAATTTTTGATAGCCGGCAACGGAGGTGGTGATGTCATATTTATATTTTTCCTTGCCAAAGAGGGGGGCAACGGGGCCGGCGGTTAAGGAAGAGAGGCGATGGAAGTCGTAGCCCATGATGATGACGTGGTCGACGAGGCTGCTCATGGCCGTTAAGTCATAGATGCGGGGTTTTTCGTAGGTGTCGGCGAAGAAGTCGATGGAGACGCGGGAGTCGGGGATTTGCGCTTTGACGGCCTGAGTCATGTTCTGGACGAAGCGAGTGAAGGATTTTTTTAGGTTGTCATCCGGATCACCAGCATACTCAAGGTCAATGTTGAGGTCCTGAAAGTTTTCCTGCTTCATCATCTTGATGGTGTTTTTGATGATGGTTTGTTGACGGACGGGGTTGCTAATGTTTTTGGCGATGGAGTCGGCGGAGAGATTGACTATGGTTAGGCCCCAGCGGGTGCCGTTGCGAAGGACTTTTTCCTTGAGGAGTTGATAGTTGGCAGTCCGGAGCTTACTAATGCCCGGGTCGTCTTGGTTCCAGGTGCCGTCGCCGTTTAAATCGAGGGCAAAGTAGTAGACGGTGGTGAGATTGGTGAGGTCAACCTCGGAGACTTTGCTGAGGTTCCAGTAGGGATAGAAGCCGGCGATTTCTTTAGAAAGCTCGGCGTGGGATGAGAGGATCTGATTGGTGTTTAGAGACGGGGAGACCGTAGATCTTACTTCCTGTGAGTGAGAAGAGGTGTACCAGATGAACGGAAGGCTGGTGAGGGCGCCGACGGTCAGACCGATAAGGATTTGTTTGAAAAAACTTGGCATAAGGGAAAGGCTGTTATAGCGGGAAGTCTAGACCACACATGTCATCAAGACTTTCCATAAATTTAGTGTAGTGAGAGAGAGGCGATAAATCAACTTCAGTCGCTGCCAAGGAAATCGTATAGGAGTTGGAATTCGACTTTAGTGTTGTTGATGACCTGGGTTTTTCGGGGGTTTTGGGTGAGGAGAATCAGGATCTGCTTTCCTTTTTTAATTCGGAGAGGAGGAGAATTTTGATTTCGGAGACCTTTTTGAGGGCCTCGTCATTGGTGAAAAAAGTGTCGCAGTTGTTGGAAATGGCGATGGCGAGGTTGATGGCGTCAGGTGTTTTCAGGGAGTATTTATTTTTTAGCCTGGCGATTAGCTCGATTGAGCTTTGGTCGACAAAAAGCGTTTTGACCGGAAGGTTAATTTCGATTGAGTTGTAGTAGTCGACGAGGGGTTGGTTATTGTCGCTGATTGGTTTAACAAGGAGTTCGGAGATTGATAAGAAGGTGACGAAACCCGTCTGTTTTCTCGCTTTCAGTGTTTTGAACAGTCTTTTTGCTGCGGAGCCGAAGACCTTATTTTTTTCAATATAGTAGGCAATGACGTTTGTGTCGAAGCAAGGTTTTCTCACTTTTTCCCCCACCCTTCCCAGCTTTTTCGCTCCTCGGCGATCACCTTATCCGCTCCGCCGTGTTTTTTATAAAACTCTTCACCGACACCGTAATATTTTTCTATTGGGTCATCAGGTACGGCATAGGCGATGACTGATTTGACGCCTTTGGCTACTTCTTTGACTATGAGCGAGAGCTGATTTCCTGGCTTGAGACCCAGGAGTTTGCGAATTTCTACTGGAAGGGTGATTTGGCCCTGAGAGCTTACGGTAGCCTTATATGATTGGGAGATAGATAAAGAGCTGTTCATGTTATCTTTAACTTACTATAAAATCTAAAGAAAGTCAATCGGGACTAAAGCGCGCAGTCGGCGCAGCCCTTCGGCTCCGCTCAGGGTTGCGCAGGGTTTAGAGTACGCAATCCGCGCAATAATTTTTCTGGAAGGGGTCGGAGATGACGAGGTGATCCTCCTCGCTGAGCTGGTCGGGGGTGGGGTGGTCGTTGGGACTGGGGACTTTATGGGTGTCTTTGTAGACGAGAACTTTTTGCTTTTGACCCCAGACAGTGTCCGGGTCTTTGGGGACAAAGGATTTGATGAAGTATTCGCCGCGCTTGGGGCAATCGTTGTTGGGGAGAAGGCCGGAGAGGGAACAGACTTCGAGAAAGACGATGTTGTCCGGTTTGGTGGGGAAAGGAGCAGGCAGGTCTTTGATGGCCTGTTGCATGAGGATGTGCCAGATGGGAGCGGCACCGGTGTTGCCGGATTCGAGGTAGGGGCTCATGGGGGAGTTGTCGTTGTTGCCGACCCAAACGGCGACGAGACGGGGATCGGGTCCGGAAGTGTAGCCAATCGTCCAGTTGTCAGTTTTTTCTTCGGAAGTGCCGGTTTTGACACTGACAGACTTTCCGGGAATGTTGAGGACGCTGCCAGCGCCGAAGGTGCCGGCGCGAGCGCCGTCATCGAGGAGGATGTGAGAGACGAGAAAGGTGACTTCGGAGGGAAGAACATAATCATCATGGGGAAGCCAAGGAGAGGAGCCATCCCATGGCTCAATTTTCAATTTTAAATTTGTGCGTTCACGCAGAAATTCTGCGCTTTGCGCATAATTTTCAATTTTCAATTTTTCCGTGTTGTCCTCGAGGAGTTTGCCGGAGGAGTCTTCGGCTTTGAGGATGGGCAGGAGGGGGACCTTTTTGCCCTCGTTGGCAAAGACGCCGAAGGCGACGGCCATGTCAACCATTTTGACCTCGCCACCGCCCAGGGTTAAGGAATAACCAAAGCGGTTTTTGTCATTTAGGGTGGTGAGGCCCATGGCGGAAGCGGTGGCGACGAAATCATCGATGGTGTTCAGGGCAAGTTCTTTGACGGCGGGAATATTCAGGGATTGGCCGAGGGCGAAACGAGTTTGGATAATGCCGTGGAAACGGCCATCGTAGTTTCCGGGGCAATAGCTTTTGCCGTTAAAAGGCGGGAAACAGAAGGGAGCGTCGATCCAAGGAGTGGCGGGGGTAGTCGTGCCTTTGAGGAAACCGAGAGCGTAGTTTAGAGGTTTTATGGAGGAGCCGGGACTGCGGCTGGCCAAGGTAACGTTGACTTTCCCTCCGTCGCTGGCTTCATAGTCATGGCTGCCGATCATGGCGAGAATTTCGCCGGTTTTGGGGTTAGTGATGAGGGCGGCACCGTTGCCGACTTTGAGACTTTTCTGGCGAGCGACTTCGGCGGAAAGGGAAGCTTGGGCGTAGTTTTGCAGGTCAAGATCGAGAGAGGTGGTGACTTTGAGACCACCCTGTTCGACGGTTTGTTCGCCGTATTTTTTGACCAGAAGATCTTTTATATAGGCGACGAAATGAGGAGCATTAATGGCACCGACAGTGCTTTTGAAAACGAGGTTTTGCTGTTTTGCTAAGTCGGCCTGGGATTTAGTGAGGTAGCCGTCTTCAACCAGGCGGTCAAAAACGTGGTGCTGGCGATCGATGGCGCGCTGCGGGTCGACGCCGAAGGGGGAATAGTAGGTGGGGGCTTGAGGCAAACCGGCGAGCAAGGCAGATTCGGCCAGGTCGAGGTCTTTGGCGTGTTTATTGAAGAAGACCTGGGAAGCCTCTTCGATGCCGTAGGCAGTGCCGCCGTAGGGGACACGGTTTAAATAGAGGGTGAGGATTTGGTCTTTGGAGTAGATGCGTTCCGTCCAGAAGGCAAGAATGACTTCTTTTATTTTCCTGGTGATCGTTTGCTCGTCGGTCAAGAGGGACTTCTTGACGAGCTGCTGGGTGATGGTTGAGCCGCCTTCGAGGTGACGGTAGAGGATCATGTCTTTGACGGCGCGGAGGATGCCGCCGACAAAATTGATGCCACCGTGGCGGTAGAAATCCTTGTCTTCGATGGCAATTGTTGCCTGACGCATGGCGAGAGGAATGTCTGAAAAGGGGATGACGGTGCGATTTTCGGAGACATAGATGTTATAGAGGAGCTGGCCATGGCGGTCGAGGATTTTGGTGGTTTGGGGGATGGGGGAGTTAGTTAAGGAGGCGGGGGCGGGAAGGTCTTTGAGGATGATTATGAGCGAAAGAAGAATGGGAAGGGCGACGAGAGAAATCAGGAGATAGAGAGGGAGTCCAAAGGAAGTGACGCGAGAGAAAAATTGAAGTCTACTTTTCCAATTAGCGAGGAAGACGGGTGTTTTGGGCCGCCGGGCTGGGGAGGAGGGTTTTTTTGACGCGGAACGTTTTCGACTTTGTGGCATGGATTTGATTATATCCGGCCTTTATTATTAAGGCAAAGTGGGTTATTCTTAGAAGCATGATTTATTTGGCGAGTGACCACCGAGGAATGCTGCGAAAAGAGGAATTGAAGAAAGTTCTGGACGAGATGAAGGAGGAATATCAGGATTGCGGAAATTTGATTTATGATCCGGCAGATGACGAAGTGGATTTTGTAAATCGCGGATGTCAGCGGATAGAAGCAGATACAGTCGATCATAAAGAGAGTACGTGGGGGATATTTTTTTGTGGCAGTGGCGTGATGGTGGATGTGGCAGCGAACAGGTTTTCGCGGATCCGGTCTGTTTTGGGTTTTGCCAAGAAACAAGTAGAGATGGCGAGGCATGATGATGATGTGAATGTGCTGTGTGTGGCGGCGGATTTTTTTGACGCGGAGGAAGTAAAGAAACTTGTCCAGACGTTTTTGAAGACGGAATTTTCGGGAGAAGAAAGGTTTAGGAGAAGGATTGCGAAGTTAAGGGGTTAGTTCGCTATGACTTTAGTGAAGAATTTCGATGAGTTAGCAACGAGTCCGGCCAGGAAGGTGGCGCTGGAGATTATTGAGGCGGGACTGGCAGCGATTCAGCCGGAAGAGGTGATTGGTTCACAGTTCACGGTTCACGGTTCACAGCTGGATGTTTCGGGACAGAAATTTGATTTAGATCAATTTGAAAGGGTATTTTTGGTGGGGTTTGGAAAAGGAAGTGCGGAGATAAGCCGGTTGATTGAGGAAAAATTAGGAGAAAGATTGACGGCAGGATGGGATATTGACGTGAGAAGGGAGAAGGGAGAAGGGAGAAGGGAGAAGTCGAAAATTAATTTTGTGGAGGGGACGCACCCGTTGCCTTCGGAGAAAAATGTGGAGTTTACAAAGATGGTTGTGGGGGAATTGGAGGGGAGGTTGACGGAGGAGGATTTGGTGCTGGTGGTGGTTTGCGGCGGGGGATCGGCGTTGTTTACATGGCCACATTGTTCCATTGCGACATTGTTAGAAGTTAATAGGGCACTATTAAAGTCGGGGGCGACGATTGAGGAGATGAATACGGTGCGGAAGAAATTGGATAAGGTTAAAGGAGGGGGTTTGGCAAGGATTCTTTATCCAGCGAGAGTCGTGTCGCTCGTTTTTTCAGACGTGCCTGGGAATAATTTAGCGACAATTGCCTCGGGGCCGACAGTGGAGGACCCAACGACTGTTGAGGAGGCGCTGGGGATTTTGGGGAAGTTGGGGAATTTGGGGATTAGAAAAGAGGATCTGGTGGAAACGCCGAAGGAAGGGAAGTTTTTTGAGAAGGTGAACAATATTCTGTCTTTGTCTAATCGGACAGCATTGGACGCGGTGGAAAAGAAAGGACGGGAGTGGGGACTTCCCGTGCGGGTGGTGTCGAGCCAGATTCAAGGAGAGGCACGCCGCGTGGGAGCGGATTTGGTGCGGGAAATAAAAAAAGAGCCGGGACGGGCGATGCTTTTGGCAGGAGGGGAGACGACGGTGGCGGTTAAGGGTGAAGGGCAAGGGGGAAGGAACCAGGAGGTGGTGTTGGGGGGGATGAGGGAATTGCTGGGGGAACCTCAGGACGAAAATATTTTGATCGCCTCAGTGGCTTCAGACGGCTGGGACAATGGTGAATTTGCGGGGGCGATTGGGGATGAGGAGACGAGAAGAAAAGCTGAGAGCGCTGAGGCCGATCCGGAATATTTTTTGGAGAATAATGACAGTTATGGCTTTTTTGAGAAAACCGGTGACGGGATTGTGACGGGCAGGTTGCCAAGTAATGTGAGTGATTTGATGATAGTTTTGAAAAGTTGATTTCGGCAGATGGTATAGTAGAAGGGTGCTATTAAAAGAAGAAATTGCAAAGGTTGTTTCTGGGGAGGTGGAGGAGAGTGGGGAGAAGATTCAGGAATATTCCCGGGACACGAGCATTTTTGAAGTGAAGCCGAGTTTGGTGGTTTGTCCAGAGGATGTGGGGGATGTGGAAAAGCTAGTGGCGTGGGTGAGTGAGGGAAATCAGGGAAATTGGGGGAATCAGGGTGGTCAGGGGTCCAAATTATCATTGACGGCGAGGGCGGCAGGGACGGACATGACCGGGGGACCGCTCACCGATTCAATTTTGGTTTCCTTCACCGAGCACTTAAACCACATTTCTGAAATCGGGAACGATTATGTGATTGTGGAACCGGGGGTGTATTTCCGGGATTTGGAAAAAGAACTTCTTGCTAAAGGCTTGTGGTACCCGCCATATCCGGCGTCGAAGGATATGTGCGCGGTGGGGGGAATCGTGAACAATGACTCCGGGGGAGAAAAGACGCTGCGGTTTGGGAAGACGCACTCGTATGTTCTGGGGATGTGGATGGTCATGGCTGACGGACAGGAACACTTTGTGGAGAAACTGACGCCGGTGCAACTGGAAGAAAAGATGGCCCAGAAGGATTTTGAGGGGGAAATCTATCAAAAAACTTATGACCTTCTGGACAAAAATCGGGACCTTTTGGCCAAGACGCATCCGACGGTGACGAAAAATTCCAGTGGGTATAACGTTTGGGGAGTTTTAGATGAATATTTTGATCTGACGCAACTTCTGACCGGGGCCCAGGGAACGCTGGGAATAATGACCAAGGTGAAACTGCGGCTGTTGCCGAAAGAAAAATTTGACAAGTTGTTTGTGGTCTTCATTAATGATCTCAAACAGCTGCCGGAGTTTACCAGTGAAGTGATGGCGCTTTCACCGACGAGCCTGGAGATTACGGATGACAACACGTTTAAAATCTACTTGCGGTATGCCCGGGAAATGGCCAGTGTTTTGGGGGCAAACGGGGTTTTCGAATTCTTTAAACTTTTCTTTCCGGACGGGATGATGATCCTTCAGGGAGGAATCCCGAAGATTATTCTGCTGGCGGAATTTGAGGGGAATGTGGAGGAAGTGGAAGAGGGAAAGATTCGAGCGATGGAGAAAATTGTAAAGAAATACCACATGCGGGGGAGATATGCCAAAGAAAAGATGGACGCGGCGAAGTATTGGAAGCTGCGGCGGGACACGTTTAAACTGTTGCGGGAGAAGGTGAAAGAGGTTTACCCGACGCCCTTTATTGATGATCTGGAAGTGCACGTGAAGGATATGCCGGACTTTTGGCCGAAGCTGCGGGCAATGCTCGACGCGGCGAAGATTATGTATACAATTTCGGGGCATTTGGGCGACGGGAATTTGCACATTATTCCGCTCATGAACATTAAGGATCCGAAGGAACGGGAGAAAATTTGGGATTTGACGCCGAAGATTTATGATCTGGTGCTGTCCTACCGAGGGTCGATTTCGGCGGAGCACAATGACGGGTTAATCCGCAGCCCGTATCTGCAGCATGAGTTTGGGGATCAGCTTTATGAGCTGTTTTCCGAGATTAAGAAGATTTTTGATCCCCAGGGCATCTTTAATCCGCACAAGAAGACGGATGCGACGACGAAGTGGAGCCGGGAACATGTTCGCACAGCGTAATGAGCAATCGTCAATCATCAATGGGCAATTCTTCTTGGGCCTTGCATTTAAAAATTCAACAGTTAATACTTAATTATGGCAGCAAAAGAGAGAGGGGCTGGTGAGAAATATTTACTGATGGTTTTGGTGCTGGTGGGGTTTTTGTGGCTACGGAGTAGCTGGGGAAAAATCGCTGGCGGGACCTTTGTTTCAGGACTGGCCAAGACACTGACCAATTTTGCCAGTAAGAACCCCTATCCGTGGTTTAAGGATTTTTTGGAAACGGTGGCCATCCCTAATTCCCAAACTTTCGGACTATTGGTTTTAGTCGGGGAGATGACAGCGGCGATGCTTATTTTTGTCATGAGTCTATATCTTCTGGCCGGGCAAAAGACGTCAAAGTTGGGAGCGTTTCTCCTGCCGGCGGGGCTTTTGATTGCGGCGGCGCTCAATTTGACGTTTTGGCTCGCTTCCGGTTGGATGAGTGCTTCGGGAGACAGCTTGAATTTACTGATGCTGGGGGTGGAGACCGTTGGACTTGTTTGGGCGACGAAGGGTTTACTTCAGAATCGGTAGTTTCTTCGAAACATTTTTGTAAGTTCCTTGCATACGATTTCCACTTTCTTGTTCGCCCAAGGGGATTTGCGACTTTCTTGCTTGCCCGAAGAAAGTCGCCCAAAGAAGGGCACCCTGGTCTGCGTCGCCGGCAAAATTGTCTCCTCACAAGTTGGGGAGCCCTCGGGTATTTGCTTCGCGCAGTACCCGCTTCCCTCAACTTGTTCAGAGAATTTTGCACGGCGACTCCGCCAGGGGTTCAGGACGATGTTTGTATCTGATAAGTCTGATTACATCTGATAATATCTTGGTATGGAAATTGTACCCTCGATTTTGGAGAGCACGCCGGAGGAATTTAAAGCCTCGCTGGAAAAAGTGATTGAATTTGCGAAGCGGATTCAGGTGGATTTTAATGATGGCACTTTTGCCAGTTTCACATCAGTGGGGCCCGAGGATATTAGCGGATGGACAGCGGATATAGCGGATAGGATTTTTTTGGAAGCCCATTTAATGGTGCAGAGACCGTATGATTATGTGCCGAAACTCAAAGAGCTGGGGTTTAGGAAGATTATCATTCAGAGGGAAATTGAGGAGGATGCGAGAAGAGTTTTGGAGGAACTGTTGAAGGAGGATTTGTTAGTGGGACTGGCGATTGCGCCGGAAACTTCGGTTTTGGATGTGGAACCGTTTGCAGATTTGCTGGACACGATCACGGTGATGGACATTGAACCGGGCAAGCAGGGGCAGAAGTTTTTGCCGGAGGAACTGGTGAAGATTAAAGAACTTAGGGACGGAAATTTCCCGGGCGAGGTGCAGGCGGACGGGGCAATTGATGAGGAGACGATTAAACAGGTTATTGAGGCGGGGCCGGACACGCTGGTGGTGGGGAGCGCGATTGTCAAAGCGAAAAACCCGGCTGAGGAATACAATAGATTAGTCCAGTTAGTCGAATTAGACAAATGACGTCCTCTCCGCTACTCTCGTGCGGAGTATCATCGGGGATACGAAGGCCGTCTTTTCCGTTCGCATTCATCCTCGGAGCAAGCTCCCAAGGTTTCTGCGAGCAGTATAATAAGTCTTATGGAAATTTCGAAAGTGGCTTTCCTAGGATTTGCAGACTGTAAGCCCGACGATTGGGAATATGATCAGGCGTTTCAGAGTGCGAAGGTGCTGGCGGAGAACGGATATGTGATTGTGAACGGGGGAGGGCCGGGGATCATGCGGGCAGCGACGGAAGGGGCGCACGCCGGGCACGGAAAGGCCGTCGGAATCACATTTTATCCAGAGAGAAAAGAAGGGGCGGAGTTTTTTGAGGGACGGGATCCGGACAACCATTTTGATGAGGAGATGAAGACGACGACGTATGTGGAGCGAACGCTCAAGATTATGGATGTGGCGGATGTGTATTTAATTTTTAACGGGGGGACGGGGACAATTTCGGAATTCGGGATGGCGTGGGGGCTGGCCCGGCTGCATTTCGGGCATCACAAGCCGCTGATGCTCTATGGTCACTTTTGGCATGAAGTGATTGAGGCCATTGGAAAAAACATGCGCCTGCGGGCGGAGGAGTTGAAGGTTTATCACATTGTGACCTCGCCTGAGGAGGTGCTTTTGAAAATTAAGTCTTTGGAGGCGAGCAGTGAACACAGTTATTTGAGAACGAAAACTTAGGAGCCTTAAGGAACTTAGGAAACTTATGGAGATTAGGGACTTGGAATTAAAGGCGAACGAAATTCGGCAAGACCTGATTAAGATGCTTGTCGAGGCTGGGTCGGGGCATTCGGCGGGGCCGCTGGATTTGGCGGATTTGTTTACGGCGCTTTACTTTGGAGGTCTCTTAAAGTATCGGGCCAGCGAGCCGGAATGGGCGGAGCGGGACCGGCTGGTGTTGTCGTGCGGGCATACGTGCCCAATTTTATATACCACTCTGATTCATGCTGGGGTGCTGCGGTCTGACGAGCTTCTGACCCTGCGGAAATTGGGGACGCGACTTCAGGGGCATCCGCATCATGAGCAGGTCTATCTGGAGAATCGGGGGAATCGGGGAGATTGGGGAAACCATGAGAATACGCCTGGGGTAGAGAATTCCGCCGGGCCGCTGGGGCAGGGAATGAGTGTCGGAGTGGGAATGGCCTTGGCGGGAAAGATGGATAGGAAACCCTGGAGGGTTTATTTGATCGGATCGGACGGAGAGATGAACGAGGGGCAGACGTGGGAAGCTTTGATGCTGGCGGCGAAATATAAGTTGTCGAACCTGACATACTTTGTCGACCGGAATAACATTCAGATTGATGGTTACACGGAGAAGGTGATGCCGCTTGACTCGGTGGCGGAGAAACTGCGCGCGTGGAACTTAAACGTGATTGAAGTTGACGGGCATTCATTCGAGCAAATTATTGCGGCAGTGAAAGAGTCGTGGGAAGAAAAGGAAAGGCCGACGGCGATTGTATGCTATACCATTCCGGGAAAAGGAGTGGAGTCAATTGAGGGGGACTTTTTGTGGCACGGGAAGCCGCCCTTGCCCGAACAGGGGGAGGAATTTTTGAAGGAATTGAGGACATTGGAAGGAAAAATTGTTCATGAAGGATAAGTGCTTAAGGCACTTAAGTAACTTAAGAAACTTATGTTGGACGGAAAAATTGTTTTTCCATCATCGGAAATGAAGGGGTGCAGGGATGGGTTTGGGGAGGCGCTGGTGGAACTTGGGGCGGAGAATCCAGAGGTGGTGGCGCTTTGTGCGGATTTGACGGAGTCGACGCGTGTCGAGAAGTTTGCCAGGGCATATTCTGAAAGATTTGTGGAAGTGGGGGTGGCGGAGCAGAACATGATGGGAGTGGCGGCGGGGCTGGCGCTTTCCGGGAAAATTCCTTTTATTGCCTCGTATGCGACGTTTAGTCCGGGACGGAATTTTGATCAGTTGCGGGTTTCGGTTTGCTATTCAAACACAAATGTCAAAGTCATCGGAGCGCACGCGGGAATTTCGGTCGGGGCGGACGGGGCGACGCATCAGGCCCTTGAAGATTTGGCAATGACGCGGGTGCTGCCGAATCTGGTGGTGATTTCACCGGCTGATTATGAAGAGACAAAAAAGGCGGTGAAGGCGGCAGCAGCGTGGCAGGGGCCGGTCTACATTCGCTTTGGGCGGGAGAAAACGCCGGCGTTTACAACGGCCGAGACGCCGTTTGAAATTGGGAAAGCGCAGGTTTTGCGGGAAGGTGCGGATGTCACAATTTTTGGGACGGGACCACTGCTTTATAAATGTTTGCAGGTGGCAGAAGAAATGAGCAATGAGCAATCATCAATGGGCAATCAATCATTAATGAGGAATAACGGAATGAGTGACATAAGTTGTGAAGTGGTTAATGTCAGCACTCTTAAACCTCTTGATGTGGCGGCGGTGATGCTGTCGGCGAGAAGGACGGGGGCGGTGGTGACGGTGGAGGAGCATCAGGTTACTGGAGGACTCTTTGGGGCAATTGCGGAGTGTTTGGGGCAGAATTTTCCCACGCCGATTGAGGCAGTGGGAATGCCGAATCAGTTTGGAGAATCGGGAAAGCCGGAAGAATTGTTGGAGAAATATGGGATGGGGACGGGGGCGATTAAAGAAGCGGTGAGGAAGGTTTTGTCCCGTAAGAGAAAAGTCAATGAAAATTAGTTTGAAGAAGTTGCTAACCAAGCCTCGATTGAGTGTGCTTTCAGACCCGCTTGTCAATCTCGCTGCGGCGTGGCTGGTGGTGGTTTTAATTGCTCCCGGATTGTTGGGAGGGGACATTTGGCAGAATCTGTTTTCGTTAACAAGGAATTTATTGTGGGGTATAGTGTCTCTGGTTTTGGCCATGAAGTTGAGGGAGGGCTAAAAATGAACATTGATGTTAGTAATGTTCTAAATGTTGCTTCAATTTCCTACGGTTTGTTGGTGATTGCCATGATTCTCCTTTATATCGCTTACAAGTTGCCTTCGAAGAGTAAGTGAATTTGAGATGAAGTGGGAAGTGAAGTTTGTTTAAGTTGAACTTCCTGGGTTTCCTGCGGTGATTTCAGTATAGACAATGCCTAGTTTGCGAGCCCTGGTTACGGCAAAGTCTTTTATTTCGTTGTATTGTCCTTCACCGTTGGCAACTGGAAGCGTAAGCCTCTGACCGGTAGGGGATTGGGCTATAACTTCTACTTTGGCCGTTTTTCCCGTTCTGGTGACAACCGCTTCTATGAGGGTGGCAATCATGAGGGTATTCTCTCTCTCTCTTCTTAAAAAGTCAAGTTCTTGGTAGGATGAAGTGGGGGAGATTCTGGACAAGCCTGTCTAGATTTAGGGGAAAAGGAGGGGATTTATGTGTTGATGCTATTTTTTTGGATAGGATGCGTGGCGATTCTGTGGCTGAGTTTAAATGACATTATTTCCCTAGATTCGGGATTAGGGGGGCTGTCAGTTATATTGATATCCGGTTTGGGATCTGTCGTTGGGGCAGTGTTTTTGGCGGCGCGTGGGATTGTAAAGGTCTTGGGGAAATTTGGGGTGGCGGACAGGACACTTTCCCAGGGAACAACGTTTTGGGTAATTAACTTGCTATTGTTCCTTCTCCCATTGGCTCTTGTGGGGGTGCTTTTTGCGACTTCAGGGAGCGGGGGGATAGCAGGCGTCATAATTCTTTTCGTTGCATTCCTGCTGACCCTTCCGAGCGGTTTTATCCTTTTAATTGGTTTAATTGTTGTGGTGGCCAGGGTGATGGCAAGAGGATTGGCTAGGATTGGCGTTTCGGATAGAGAGCTTATTTCTCTTCCTGGTGGGGTGAATTTTTGGGCGGTAGCATTGGCAATTCCAGTCACGGTGTATGTCATTTTTCAATTGATCTCAATTTTTTCTTAAGACATTTTTAATTAAATGGGACGTGGGAGTGGAGGCGATTGAGAGGGTGGATGAAGGAAGATTATTATATGTTAATGGATTATGCCGGATGGTTCGTCGCCCGATAGTAGAGTATCCTCAGAGACGGCTGGACTGCCGAATTTTTTGCGGTTTGCCTGGAACATGCACAGGGTTTTAAACGAAAAGCCGATTCCTCCTGAAAATCTTCCTCCTTTTCCGGAAAATCCTAGTGTGGTGGATCTGGCCAGATATGCACAGGTAGATTGGGAACAACTTCAAAAAGATGCAAAAAACAGGTGGCAGGGGGAGCCAATAACATGGTTTTCGATGTACCGCCTGGCCGGGGCCATGATGGCGTCCGCAAACCAAAGAGAAGGTGTTGACTGTAACCTTACTATAATTAAAAATTGGAAAGTTGTGGACGGTCGACGCAGGGCGTTAGTATTAAGAACGCTTGGTCCTGGACTTGTCGAGGCGTTAGGCTTGAGCAGTTATTTTGAAGTTGAGGCTGTTGAAAGCAAACCGGAGCAGGGTTAATTGAACTAGCTTCCCATTTGTGCCACTATTAGGTGTATGTTTGATTGCGTTTCGGTTGGGGACGCGACGATGGATGTGTATTTGACGCTGCATGATGCGGAGGTGCAGTGCAAGCGGAATGACCGGGAGTGTGAGATTTGTCTTAAGTATGGAGAAAAGATTCCGGTCGACCGGCTGGACCGGGGAATCGGGGGGAATGCAATAAATAATGCTGTGGGGCTGGCGCGGTTGGGGTTCAAGGTGGCGCTTTATAGCATCCACGGGGATGATGAGATTGGAAAAGAAATTGATGAGGCTTTGGAAAAGGAGGGGGTAGACCCATCGATGGTTGTTGTCCAGAAAGACACGCCAAGCCGGTATTCAACGATCATTAATTTTCAATCAGAACGGACGATTCTGGAATATTACGTGCCGCATAAATATCGGATGCCGCATGATTTTCCGAAAACCGATTGGGTGTATGTCTCGTCTGTCGGGAAGAATTATGAGGAATTTTTTGCATCTTTGACGACTCTGGTTAAGGAAAAACGGCTGAAACTGGCTTTTAATCCGACGAATGTTCAACTTGCTTCCCCGCTGGAGAGCTATTTACCCTTAATCCAGGTGTGTAAGATCATTTTTATGAATCTTGAGGAGGCTGCACGAATGATGAATTATGAATTGAGAATCAAGAATGCTAGAAGTGTCAAGAACTTGCTTTCGCAAGTTTTTGATTTGGGGCCGGGGATAGTGGTGATTACGGATGGAAAAAACGGGTCGTATGCTTATGATGGAGAGAAGTATTATCATTTGGAGATTTTAGATTCACCTGTAGTGTCGGTGACGGGGGCAGGCGATGCGTATGCTTGCGGGTTTATGGGGGCAATCATGAAGAGAGAGAAGGTTGCGGAAGCGATGCGGTGGGGAAGCGCAAATGCGGCGGCAGTCGTGGGAAAGTTCGGACCACAGACGGGTCTTCTGTCAGAAGAAAGTATTCTGAATGTTTTGGCGGATAACCCGGGATTTAAACCAAAAGAGATTTAATGTATTGACAAAAGCAATATAATTTTATATGATTTGATGACGATCAAAGCTAATTTTGAATATAACGAAGATAAGAACCAATTTTTAAAGTCCCTACGTGGAGTTAGCTTTGAAGATGTGGTTGATGCAGCTGAGAAGGGAGATATTCTTGATAACATTGAACATCCGAACAAAATTAAATACCCTAACCAGAGAATTTTAGTCGTGAAGATTCGCGACTATGTTTATGCGGTTCCATACGTGTTGACCAAAGACGGCAGAGCTTTTTTGAAAACAATGTATGCAAACAGAGAATTAAATAGCATTTATTTAAAATATGCAAAGGATGCAAAAAAGTAAATTTAAATATAGTGAGCCAATTGATCAATATGAGCGTGATTTGGAAGATGCATTGAACGCTGGGATGTATGTTTCTATTTCCGATTTAGAAGAAACTAAAAGGTTTTTTAAGGAGGCAGCAAAGAATTATCGCCAGTTTCAGATATCAAAGCCTGTTACGACAAGAGTTAATGGTGGTGATTTGGCTAAACTTAAAGCTAGGGCGCAGAAGGTAGGAATGCCATACCAGACTCTTCTTTCGTCACTCATCCACAATTTTGTTGAAGGGAAAATTAAGTTCACCGTTTGATAGTTGACAAAAGGGGCTTATAGGTTTTAGAATCGGGATGTTCTTTCTGCCACTGCTCAAAAGTTTTGGAAATGAATATCCGAAGGTTTGGACCAGTTGCGATTCTTCTTTCTTCTCTTTTCGCTTTGCTTTTCTTGGCGGCACCAACCTTTGCTGCGGTCCGATGCGAGACGCAATATGGCGGTGGCCAGGTGTGTGTGACGACGGGACAGTTGCAAGTGAACAAGAAAGTTTGGGATCCGGGCGGCAAAACTTACGTTGATAACCTGGTTGCCTCCGGGACTTATAGATTCATGGCAGGACAAGAAGTGGTGTTTCAAGTGAAGATTCAAAACGTGGGAAATACAAATTTAGACAATGTGGTTTTTACGGACAGCTTACCTTCGTATCTGGTTTACATTTCCGGGAGCATGTCCGAAAACCTGGGAAGTTTGGCGCCGGGACAGACAATTGAGCGAATCATTAAAGCCCGAGTGATTAATGCCAGCCAATTGCCGCTTGCTCCATCGACGGTTTGCGATGACCGGACGACAAATTTTGCCGAGGCACATAATCCGGATAGTTCGGATCGGGACAGCTCAAGGGTGTGTGTGGAAAATCGGGTTTTGGGAAAGGTGACTCCGCCTAAGGTGATTCCCTCAACGGGACCAGAACAGTTGGTGCTTTTGGGTTTGGGTCTGGTCGGCGCAGCAGGGGTTTATTTGAAGGCAAAAATTAAAGGTTTTTAAGGAGGAGGTGAAAGATTATGGCAGAAAAAGTTGATCGACGAAGATTCTTGGCGGGTAGTCTGGCTGCTGTGGGAGGTGCCGTGGTGTCTCTCGTCCCAAGAGAGGCAGAAGCCTCAGCGGGCGTTAGAATTAACACTTTAGGGGAGTTAAACGAAAAACCTCGCCCTCTTTTCTCAATTTATGAGGTTGCTGATACGGTTCCAGCTTCTACTCTTGAGAAGACAGCTAACGAACTGACTGCCGCGCCAGGGGATGTTATTCATAAAAATGAAACACTTTTAGGTACTGAGCACTGGCTTGCTGAACCTGGGAATAGAACACTGAGCGCATATGGTATTACTATCGATGCGAGTGGGCAGAAGACTTGGAGTGAAGCTCAGGTCAAGGTTGATTTGAAACAAGAAGCAGCCGGCGCATGTTGGCTCACTTCAGAATATCGCGAAACATTCACGCATGATCACTATCCTTTCTTAATTCCGGAGGGGGGTTTCGTAATGATCACAGGTGCGGGAATGGATCTAAGTTTTCCAGATAGGCAAAGTGAGGCTGAAATTCATCTCGGAGCCCAAGAAAACCATTCGTGGATTGTCGTGTTTAGAGGTTTACCTAGAGACTACAAGACGCCTTTAGACAGGAATGTAATGATAGACGCATACAATATGGTTAAACCGGGGGCGGTTAATGGTACGAGATTGCCGCCAGGACAGTATTTTTCTGAGGCTTATTTTCAACAGAATGTTGCTGCTGCGCATGGTCGGTTAGGAACGGCAATTAATTGCGGCACCGATGGGTGTAGCGGAGTGAGTGCGCTTTTCTTTGATGTCCGGACGGGGGCATACAGCTGGGTTAATCAGGTTGCGCCAGGGGCATCATGGGAATTGGTTCAAACGAATTTGAAGTAATTCCAGGCTAGCGGTGTAACTGATTTAAACGGCAGCACTGAAAAGTGCTGTCTTTTGTTGGCACTATAGGGTTAATGTGATAAGATCGCTTCATGGTTCTAGCGCCACGATTTCTTCCGAAACTAGACTTCACTAAGTTACTACCTTTACTCATGGTCGTGTCGGTTGCCCTAGTTATTGCGTTTCAAAATGTTGATGTCCACACATACTTTTCGGGTTGGGATAACGTCCATCCTGAATTTAACCTTCCACAATATGCCTATAGGACTCTTTTTGGGGCATGGTTGGAATTTCAGGGGTTGGGCGCTCCCGCTGCCCAGAGTCACCTGGCTGATATACCAAGACTTCCTATTCTTTTGCTGCTGAAACTGCTAGTACCGGACAATTTGAACCGCTACGTTTTTGTTTTTCTGATGTTCCTTATTGGAGGGGTGGGGACGTTTCTGTATTTGCAGAAGGTTTGGTTAAAAAATACCAGAGATGCCTATCGGGATTGGATAGCCTCTTTGGGGGCGGTTTATTATTTGCTCAATCTTGTTACGCTCCAACAATTTTACATCGCTTTTGAGATGTTCACGATTCAATTCGCATTCTTCCCATTCCTTCTTTTGTCGGTGCATGCCGTAAGTAAAATAATTTACGCAAAATCGATTCTAATTTTCTTTTTAGTCCAGTTGTTGATCGCTCCTAGCGCCCATCAACCGACAGTTTTTTATATAGGTGCCCTTTTTTCATTGTTTTATGCTTTTTTCCTGAACTTCTTTGTCAAGAAAAATTTGCTATCGGCGTTGAAAATGACTCTTTTTCTTTGTTTATTGACATTTTTTGCAAATAGTTACTGGATAATTCCGAATCTGTATTATTTGTACCAAGATTCTCGCTATGTTATCGAAAGCAGAGCTAATGTATTATTTGGGCCAGAATCTCTTTGGAGTATTCGAGAGGCTGCGGATTTGCCGAGTTTTTTAACGGGGGCACATTACATTTTTAGTTGGAAGGATTTTAATTTTAGTGCTTTACAGCCAGAGTATATATTTGATACCTGGCGAAATTATTTGGCTTCTAGTTCAGCCGCATTTTTTATAGTTCTCTTTAATATATTCTCTCTAGTGGGGCTGTTGTGGGCGATCTTCGACCGTGAGAAAGGGGGAAAGCGATGGGGAATATTATTAATCTACTCTTTTTCGGCGCTTTGTATTTGGTTGGGTTTATTTTTTCCGAGCGCAATTATTGATTTTATATATCGAGATAAGTCTATTCAGGAAGCGCTGCGAAACCCTGTCACTAAATTTACGATTATCTACTCTTTTGCTGTATCTGTACTTCTGAGTCAGTTTTACGAAGTAATTATGGGCATTCTAAGCGGAAAGAAATCTTTCATCTTGTCGAGAATGCTTCCGATAATAGTTCTGGGCATTTCATTCGCGTTGGTGGTTTACATTTCCTGGCCATCGTTTAAGGATGACTTTCTAAATAAAAAGCTCAAAGTAGCTTTTCCTTCAGAATATGCGGAGATGTATTCATATTTAAAGAGTAGACCGGCAAATCTCCGAGTGCTGGAGTTGCCATTTTTTTCGCAAGCCGGGTGGGGATACCATAAATGGTTAAGTGGTAACGAGATTAGTGGGCATCAAGGAATGGGTTTTTATTGGTTTGGTTTTCCGCAACCTTTAATTACACCCGATTTTGCCAGATGGGTGGAAACGAACGATTTTTTCTACCATGAGTTACGGCATGCATTGAATAGTCAAAATTCGGGTCAGTTGCGGTCGATCCTTACTAAATACAACATTGACCTTGTTATTGTCGATGAAAGCGCAATTAATCAATACAATAAATACTACGACTATCAAAGTTTACACCAACTACTTGCTAGTATTGAGGCAAAAGTGGTGTGGAGGAAAGATTTTTTGACGGTTTATGACAGAACAGGAGGGGTTAAAAGAGACGAACTTATTGTACCTGCAAAAATTGATTTTGTGTCCGCGAAAACAGACCGAGTGAGGAGAGATTTTGTTTCTGAGGATGTTGGAGAATATATTAACGTACCCGAAAGACAGGTAAACACCATTTTTCCGTTTAGTGATCTGACTTCATTGCAGGTGAGTGATGCCGTTTTTGAAAATGATGGGGTTCGAATTAAAAGAAGAGTTCCTATGGGTGATTATGTGCTTAAAATCCCAGGACTTGGTACAGATTACTATAAAACTCTTGCGGCCGTTTCGTTTAGAGATCGCCGGATACAGATTGTTTTTCCAAAAACTCAGGTTTGGACAAATAACACGGAGGTTATTTTGCCACAGTTGAGGGATTTGTCTGTAAATGTTGATGGTGACTATGATGCGATTACCCTGTGGGTAAATAGAAAACCTATTAGAGTTAACAACAATCAGGTTGTTTACTCTTTAGTTCAAGCTAATGTTAGTGAACCGATCCAATTATCCTATGCGGAATTGTCACAAGGGCAAAATGGGCAGTTGGTATCAAATGAGGCCAAAAAAGTTAATTTTCCTGATATTGTTGACAGAAGTTGGAACGAGGAAATAACCTTGAGTGTAAGTGGCGTCACGAATATTGGGGTGGAAACCAATTTTCCAATTATTTCTGCTGATTTGAGAGGAAATCCTGCTGAGAACTGCAGTTTTCCGAATAAGGGAACTGTTGCAAATTCGTATATCAAATCTGGAACGATATATGAGGCGGACGGATTTGGTGTTAATTGTGGCTCTTATAATTTTGACTTCTTAAGACCCGACTATGGATACCTGATGCGGATTTCGGGAAAGAATTTTCAGGGAAGAAGTGTTAAATTCTTCATCAATTACAACACGCCAAATTCATTACCTGAGGAATACCTTGGACTATCTGGTGATTTTTCAATGAACTTGGCCTTACTTCCAATTGCGACTGACGCTCAAAACCCGTACTCAATCAATTGGGAGACGAGGTCGTTTGGTAAGTTGGCGAAGAATGAACTTAATGAAATAAGAGTTGCCCCTTTTGATCTTGAAAAGTTGAGTCAGATACAATTGCAAAAAGTGGAAGGACGAACACCCGAGAAAAATACTTTAATGGTCAATCGTGCAGACAAATTTTATAATTTTCTCTATTTAATCAACGCTGATTGCAGAAGCGGGAAATGTCTTGTGGGAATTGACCAATCGTATGACTCATTGTGGCTTGCTCTGGGTCCGGATTTAAAGTTGTCGCCGCATTACAGATATAACAATTGGGCGAATATGTGGGAAGTGGACAGATCGGGTGGTGTTTTAATTGTTTATGTTCCCGAGGTCGTTTCGCTTGTTTGTCTCGTTCTAGTTTTGACGGTGAGTTTTGTTTTGATTGGAAAAACAGGGGTTGTGGAGGCGGTGTCGAGTAGGGGGAGGGCAGTTTTTAAACAGCCTCGGTGATTTTTGGTATAGTGATTGTATGGCTAAGGCGAGGTTCTGGTTTGAGAGAGCTCAGAGAGAGAAGTTTGCGATTGGAGCGTTTAATGCCGCGTCGATTGAGACACTGAAAGCGATTGTGGGAGCGGCGAAGAATTTGAAGTCGCCGGTCATGATTGAAGCGTCGCAAGGGGAGGTGGGGTACTTCGGTGCGCGAGAATTAGTTGGTGTCGTACGAGCGATGGAGCAGTCGTATGGAGTGCCGATCCTTCTTAATTTGGATCACGCGCCGGATTTTGAGTCGTGCAAAGCAGCAATTGATTTTGGGTTTGACTATGTGCATCTGGACGGGAGCAAACTGCCGATTGAAGAGAATGTCCGGCAGACGAAACAATTGGTGGAATATGCACACGCCCGGGAAGTGATGGTGGAGGGGGAAATTGACAATATTAACGTCATGGGTGCCTCATCAGCGGATCACCGGCATGAGTCGGCGGACGCTGTCCGGGACCAGAAGTTTTACACCGATCCGGAAAAAGCGGCTGAGTTTGTTGCTGAGACCGGAGTCGATACGTTTGCGTCGTTTGTGGGAAATGTCCATGGGTTGTATTTAGGAAAAAAGGATATTGACCTAGGTCTTCTAAAGGAGATTAGAGGAAAGTTAAAGGAGACTTATTTATCGCTGCATGGCGGATCAGGAATTCCGGAGATCCAGGTCAGAGAAGCGGTTCAAAACGGGATTGTGAAGGTGAATGTGAACTCGGAACTACGAGTCGCGTTTGTTGACAAACTGTATGAAATACTGGTTGAAGCGAATCCCGCCTCCGCCCAAGGCTCCGGCGAGGCAAAGGAAATTGCTATTTATAAACTGATGCCGGAGGCGATCGAGGCAATGCAGAGGATCGTGGAAGAGAAGATCAAAGTGTTTGGGAGCGCGGGGAAGATTGAGAAATAAGTTATTAAGTTATTGAGTTATTGGTACGGGGATGAAAGCGTTGGATTTTTTAATTCTGGCGGGAGTGCCACTGGCGGCGACTTTTCTTTCGGTGACATTCAAAACGAACTTCTTCGTGTCAACATTTCTTTTCTACGGTACAATCGGTGTTTATTTTTCTGCGAGGAGGCCTCAAGGAATAAAACGGGCGTTGGTATTCTCGGTTTTAATTTCGATAATTGCTTTCTTTGTTGGAGATTATATTGCCAGTCGGGATGGGAGTTGGTTTGTCCCGACAATTTTTCCGGTCAGGTGGCTGGGGGTGGCGGCTTTTGAAGATTTATTTTGGGCCTTCGTGGGATCATATGCAGTGGTCATATTTTATGAGCATTTCTTAGATCGGGCAAGACATCGGGTTATAGGGAGGCGGCTCTTCTATTTTGCCTTTTTAATTGCGATTATCCTTGGAGGGATGTTAGTTTTTCATTATTTGGATTCAGTCGTTTTACAAGTGAGGTATGCGTACTTGCTTTTGGGAATTTTCGGAATTCTCCTGCCGATTTTGTTGTTTTTGGGAGATCACCCGAGATTTGTGGCGAATTTTTTAAAGGTTGGTGCCTATTTTGCTGTGGTCAACTTCCTTCATGAGATCTCGTCTTTGCAAAATGACTTGTGGACGTTTCCCGGGAAACACTTTGTGGGATGGGTGACCTTTCTGGATTACAAGTTTCCTTTTGAGGAGCTGTTCTTTTTTATCCTTCTAGCGGGAGTGATGGTGCTTGCCTTTTTAGAGTATTTTGATGATGATAGACACGTAAGGGGGTAAAATTAAGATTTGAAAGTTGTTGTGACCAGAAGAATTCCGGAGCCGGCGGTGGTTTTTTGTAACGCGTTGTGTTACAATTGAAATGGTAAAAACTTTAAAAATTGATAGAATTATTTGGGATGAGTGGAATGTGGAGCACGTTGCCCGGCACGGTGTTGTGCCACACGAGGTAGTAGAGATTCTACACGGGGAACATGTTGTTAAGGAGAGCTATAGAGAAAGACTTAAGGTGGTGGGGGAGACTAGATCAGGCAGGATTTTAGCGATTGCTATCCATGAGGATTCAGAGAATGAATATTATGTTATCACCGCAAGAGACGCAGATTTAGGAGAACGGGGTGATTACTTAAGAGAGAAAGAAGGCCAATATGAAAAAGAATAATAGAAAGATTGATCCCATTCCGAAATTTAGGAACATTGCGGAAGAGGCAGAGTTCTGGGACACACACAGCTTTTCGGATTACTGGGATAAGTGGAAGCCAGTTAAACTTAAGGTGGCGAAGAATCTTTCTGATGGGATTACGGTGCGATTTGATGGGCGGACGCTTGAGGAAATTCGGTCTAGGGCTGCTAAAAAAGGCTTGGGCCCGACACAGCTTATTCGCATGTGGGTGATGGAACAGTTGGGTAAAAAGAAGGCTTTAGTCTGAAATATATGAAAGTTTGTGTGACCAGAAAAATTCCCGGGCCGGCGGTGGACCTCCTGCAACAAGCGGGGCATGAAGTGCTGGCTTTTCCGGAAGACCGAGTGCAGACACTGGAAGAGTTGAAGCAATTTGTGGCCGGGGCGGACGCTATTCTGTCGCTTCTGACAGATAAGGTTACGGGGGAAGTGATGGATGCGGCCGGGAAACAGCTCAAAATTGTGGCTAATTATGCTGTCGGATTTGACAACGTCGATCTGGAAGCGGCCAAACAAAGGAGCATTTTCGTGACGAACACGCCTGGCGGGTTTGAGATGGCTGTCGCGGAACACACAATTGCTCTGATGCTGGCTGTCGCCAGGCACATTGTTGAGGGAGATGCATATGTCCGGGCGGGAAAGTATGTCCAGTGGGAGCCGGAACTATTTATGGGGACGGAACTTTTTGGAAAAACACTGGGGGTTGTGGGGATGGGGAGAATCGGCCTCACGGTTGCCAAGGCGGCGAAATTCGGGTTTGGGATGAAAATTGCCTACCATGCACATAAGCAGATAGCAGATAGCAATGAGCAGCTAGGGGCGGAGTTTTATGACGATTTGGAGAAAATGCTGGAAATTTCGGATGTGGTTTCGCTGCACGTGCCGCTGACGGCGGAGACAAGACATTTAATTTCCAAAAAGGAACTGTCTTCAATGAAAAAGTCGGCGATTTTAATTAACACGGCCAGGGGAGCGGTGGTCGACGAGATGTCTCTGTGCGAGGCGCTTAGGGAGAGATGGATTGCGGGGGCGGGACTGGATGTGTTTGAAGATGAAACGCCGATTGTTTCGGAGACGGAGAAGGTTTTGTATGGTTTGCCAAACGTGGTTTTGACGCCACACATTGCCTCGGCAACGGTGGAAGCCAGGACCGAGATGAGCCGGATGGCAGCGCAGAACATCATTGAGGCGCTGGCGGGAAGGACGCCGCCGAATTTAGCAAAGTGACATCTGTGTACATCATTATTGACATAAAAGTGTACAGGTGATATAAAGTGAGGGTGAACGCTATGCCGAATATTGTTCCTATTACCAAGGCCAGGGGGGAACTAGGGAATTTGGCCGAGTCTGTTTCCGGCGAAAAGTATGTGCTTTTGACCCGGGAAGGGAAACCGATTGTGGCGCTTGTTGATCCGAAGTATTTGGCCAAACTGCAAGCGGATCTGGCCAGACTTTACCAGAAAACCTATATTGATCCCCAATTTTTGCCATATACACGCGAGTTTAGTGATATGGAAGTTTCTGAATGGCTCGAAGAGGACAAAAAATAGCCACAGTTTTTGTGGATTCGAGCGTGCTGTTTACGGCCGTTAATTCTCCAACGGGTGGTTCAGCAAAGCTGTTTGCCTTGTCACAGCTGAAACTTACGACTTCACAATTGGTGCTGACGGAAGTGGAGAGAAATGTTCGGGGGAAACTTCAGAGTTATCATTTGGAACGGTTTTTGACCCTGGTTTCGAGGCTTGAGGTCAGGCAGACGACAATTGACGAGAGGGCAATTGGCGAGGCAAGGAGGGTGATTGTGCAGAAAGATGCAACAATTTTGGCGGAGGCAAAGAAAGCAAGGGCTGATTATCTGGTGACGCTGGACCGGAAGGATTTTTTTAATGAGAAGGTCAGGAAGTTTGCGGCGCCGGGCAAAATTGTCACGCCGGGTCAGCTGATCGCGCTAATAGAGGGTAAATGAAACTTCTCGGGCTTATGCCCGAGATCTCTTCTATTTTGGCTTCGCGAGTTTCTTTTCTCTCGCTTCACCAACAAGCTCACGCTTGTGGTCCTCGCGATTCGAAAATAGGAGATGAGCCGGGGATGGCGGCGCAGAATATTATTGAGGCGCTGGCGGGAAGGACGCCGCCGAATTTAGCAAGGTGAGTCTTGTTCGGGAGTATGGGCTGCTTGTTCAGGACGAACTACTTTGGCGTGTCTGCCTCCCATAAGTCCCATCGAGTCAGCGTAGTATGATCCTGCTTGGTCACAAATTATCATTCTGCCACGACCTAGGTCTTCGCTTGGGCTTGGATAGATTTCGACACTCAAGCCTTTAGGATCAACGTCCAAGTGCTTTTCGCCGGGTTTGATTCGAAGAACAGGTTTACCATCAGAGTTTGATATCTCTACATCTGGCATTTATCTCACCTCTGCGGCCTATTCTCTCTCTCTCTCTCTCTCTCTCTCTCTCTCTCTGCTTAGAAAGTCAAGCGGAATCTGCCTTAGTGTGTTAAATTAAAAGTTATGATGAAGCAGAAGAGACGAGCCGCAAAAGTGAATATTAAAAATCGGTCTGCCAGAAGTGGGACGGAGATGAGAGATCTAATTTGGGATTTGTTAAAACTTGCAGAGAGGATAAAGCCTAAGCCAATGGGTTGGTCGGCAGATGATGAGGCGATTTACGATCACAATTACAAAAGCTCAAAATTTAGGATTGTGAAGCAGGTTTTTGCTCCGGGCGGGTGGCTTCGATGGCTTTGACGGCGACGGTTTGGAACTTTTGGCTGACTTCGTCGAGGGATTTTCTGAGAGATTCGATTTCCTTGGCTTGGCGGCCGTTTTCGGCTTCGAGACTGGCAATTTTGGCATTTTTGAGGTCGGTTTCGGCTTTGTGCTCTTGGAGGAGAAACTTTTTGTCTTGGTCGTGCTCCTGCCGAAGGGATCTCTCGGCAGTTTGGACGGCTTCTTTGACCATTTTGTCCTTTTCTTCAGGATATTTCTCGACGGTTTTTCGGAGTTCTGCGAGCTCTTTTCTTTCGGCCTCAATCTGGTCTTTTTGACTTTGAAGTTCCCGTTCCCATTTTGTTTTTCTTTCTTCAAATTCGTCCTGGGATTTTTTGCGGGCGAGGGAGATTTCGTAGTCATAGGTTTCTTTGTCGCGCTTTCTGACGATTTCTTCCTGGCTTCTTTGTTCGGCTAGCTCCTGCTCGTGCTGCTTTTGGTCTTTTAGCCAATTGGCTTTAACCTCGGCAATTTCCTTTTCGAGTTTTTCAACTTGATTTTTGGAGTGGGTCAAATGATTGATGATGGTTTCAAATTCGGTGCTAATTGTGGCGGTTGGGAGAATCGGCTCGGTTTTGAGGTCCTCGAGCAAAGGGGTGGCCATTTTTCTGGTTCGGGTGGCTCTTTTGGTTGGGATGGTGGACTCGTCAGCCATTTAGGCCGATTTTAGGAGCTAATTTACCTGAAGTCAATAGGTGCTTGCTGGTCTGCAACTTTCGATTAGGCGTACTTTTGGAGGTGGGGGTCGAGGGTAATTAGGGGGTGGTGCAGGTCTTTGCTGACACGTAAATAGGAAGCGTCATAGAAGGTGAGGTTCTCGGACAGCGCAAGCTTTAGACAATCTTTATAATTAACTTGCTTGGTGAGAATATGGTAGTCAAGGAATGTTTCAGCAAGCTCCAGGGCTTGTGGACTGGAGATTCTTTTACGAATAACTGACATTTTGAGGGAGTTAAGGACTTCATACGGGAGAAGTGCGGAGGAGACTAGTTGGATTTCGCTATTTAGGAACTCGTTAAACCTTTGGTCGATGTTCGGAGTTTCCTCGGAAAGAAGAAAAGAAAGAACTGCTGAGGCGTCAATGACAAAAGTCTTAACGTTCACGGCCATAATTTATGAGCTCTTCGAAGTCGAGATTTTTGAGTTTAGGACGGATTTTGAAGGTTTTTTCGATTGCAGCAGCTCTTCTTCTTTGAATTTCATCTTGAGAATAGGTTTTTTTAACAGCGCTGCGAACGAGCTGGCCGATAGAGGTGTTTTGACTTTTGGCCAGATTTTGGAGCTGCTTCCACATGGATTGATCAAAAAGAATGTTGGTGCGGATGTTTAGCATATGTATGCATATTAATATGTGTATATCAATTTGTCAAGATGGTGACTTTATTTGTCGGGCTTTTATTGCTAGACTGAATTACATGATTGAACTGCCCAGGATTGACCAGGCCAAAGATATTTCGGGAAAGAGGGTTTTTGTGAGGGGGGATATAGACGCTCCGCTTCAATTTCCAATTTCCAATTCTCAATTTTCAAAAATAACTGACGATACTCGACTCAAGGATATATGGCCCACGATAGAGTATTTACTGAAACAGAATTGTCAGGTGGTTTTGGCGGGGCATCTTGGGCGGCCGGGGGGGAAGGTGGTTCCGGAGCTTTCGGGTCGGCCGGTGGCGGAATGGTTTTCTCAAAAAATGAGCAATGAGCAATCATCAATGGGCAATCAATTAGCAATTAGTGATGAGAAAATTGGCAGTTTTGGTGGGTTCCGGGTTTCTGAAGATTTGGCGGTTTTGGAGAATTTGCGGTTTGATTCCAGGGAGGAAAAAAATGATGAGGGATTTGCCAGGGAGCTGGCGAGTTTGGCGGAAGTTTACGTGAATGAATCGTTTGCGGAGTCACATCGAGAGGTGGCGAGTATTGTTGGGGTGGCGAAATTGTTGCCGCATTATGGAGGATTTCGGTTGGCTAAGGAAGTTGAAGTGCTGTCTGGGATCCTTGAAAATCCAAGGCGGCCGCTGGTGGTGGTGATTGGGGGAGCGAAACTGGAGACGAAACTGCCTGTGATTTCCAAGATGGCGGAGGTGGCGGACTTTGTTATTGTTGGGGGAAAACTGCTGTCAGAGATTATTGTGGGGAGTCCGATTATGGCCATGGAGAAGGTGAAACTGCTGCGGCAGACGGAAAATGGGAAAGATTGCACCCTCGAATCAATTGACCGGTGTCAAACTTTGTTGCAAACAGCGGGCACGATCGTTTGGAACGGACCAGTGGGGCGGATCGAAGACATTAATTATCAAGTGGGGACGAAGCGGCTGGCGGAGTTGATTGTCGGCTCGAAATCATATAAAGTGATTGGAGGAGGGGACACGGTCGGGTTTGGGGACAAGCTGGGACTGACGGACAAGTTTGATTGGGTGAGCAGTGGGGGAGGAAGCATGCTGCGGTTTTTGGCAGGAGAGGAGCTGCCCGGCATTACGGCTTTGCTTACGTAGCGAGCAGAAATTTGAAATTTGAAATTTACAATTTGAATTGAATTTGAAATTTTTAAATTTGAAATGTTTGAAATATTCATTTCAAATTTCAAAGTTCAAATTTTAAATTGACGAGTGATAAGGGTGGCGATTAATGGATATGGACGGATTGGCCGGGTGAGTCACCGGGTGATTTTGGCGCGGTTTTCTGACCAGATTGAAGTGGTGGCAATAAACGGCGGGAGCTCGACGGACATTGGCGGATGGGCGAACCTTCTGAAGTATGATACGGCCTACGGGATTTTGGCGGGACACACGGTTCAGGGGCGTCAGGGGGATCAGTTCTTCGACCCAGCTCAGGGTAAAGGGGATCAGGTGCCAAAATTACTTGGATATCTGGTTGTCGATGATAAGCAGACCCCTTTTTACAGCGAGAAAAATCCGGGGATGCTCCCGTGGAAGAAACACGAAGTGGATGTGGTCTTGGAGTGCACGGGGGCTTTCACAACCGCAGAGAAGATTCAGCCGCATCTGACGGCGGGGGCAAAAAAGGTGGTGCTGTCCGCGCCGGCGAAAGATCAGACGATTAAGACATATGTGCTGGATGTTAACCTGACGGACCGTAACAAAACTTTTTCTGGGGAAGTGGTGAGGCCCGGGGACCAGATTATTTCCAATGCGTCGTGCACGACGAACTGCATCGCCCCGGTGGCGCAGATTATGGTTTCGAAGTTCGGAGTGAATAAGGCAATGATGACGACGATGCATGCCTATACTTCCGATCAGGAACTGCAGGATGGGGGACATCGGGACTACCGGCGGGCGAGGGCAGCAGCAATGAACATCGTGCCCACATCGACCGGTTCCAGCATTGCGGCGGCCGAGACGGTGCCGGAACTGAAGGGACTTTTTACCGGAGTGGCGCTGCGGGTGCCGGTGATTGTAGGGAGCATCTCAGATTTTACGTTTCATTTGAAGAAAGAAGTGAGCGTGGAGGAAGTTAATCAGGTATTTAAGGAAGCGGCAGGGAGTGACAGGTATAAGCAGGTATTAGAAGTTACGGAGGAGCCGATCGTGTCGTCAGATATTGTGGGGAATTCACATTCGTCGATTGTCGATCTGGGGCTGACACAGGTAGTGGGCAACACGCCGGAGGCAAAAATGGGGGACTTGGTTAAAGTGTTTGCCTGGTATGACAATGAATGGGGCTATTCGAATCGGCTCATTGAAGAGGTAGTGTTAGTGGGGGGAAAGTAAGTTGTACAAATTTTACATATTGATTTTGTGTACGCAAAATGATAGTATTACTGCATGGTTCAAAGCGTGCCCGTGAGAGAGACAAGAGAAAGACTGGCAGAACTTATTGCCCAGGTTCAAGTGGATGGGGCGCAGTTTGTGATTACAAGGTTTGGTAAACCTGCCGCTAAGTTGGTGCCTGTTGATACCTCCATTGTTCAGAGGAAGAGAGCGAGGAAGAAGAGCGCTATTGATTCGGCTTTTGGGATTTGGAAGGACAGAAAGGATATTAAGGACAGTGCAGAGTGGGTGGCCGATGTGAGGAGACAATGGATGAATCGAAATGTCTGAGTTTCTTCTTGACACGACAATTTTTGTTGACCTTTTTCGGGGAGTGGCGGGGGTAAAAGACTACTTAAATACTCTTATGAAGATCCAATGCTCAATTATTAGTGTTGCTGAGCTTTTGCAGGGAGCGGTTAATAAAAAGTCGCAGAAAAAAATCGAGAAGTTTTTATCTAACGTGGAAATCTTACCAATTACCTCTCGGGTTGGTGGGATCATGCTGGAGCTTGTTAGAGAGTATAGTCTTTCTTATGGCCTAGCCATCCCTGATGCTTTGATTGCGGCTACGGCTCTGGAAGAAAAGCTTACTCTAGTCACAAGTAATGTTAAACACTTTAAGTTTATCCCAGGGTTGCGATTGAACGATTGGGCTGCGATAAAAGTTGATTTTGAGTCTGTCTAAACATGGAAAGAGTTTTGGGTGATTTTGTGCTATGCTAAGATGGTGAAAGCTAGGGTGCTTAGCCTTGCGGGGTGGGTAATAGGTGCGAGTGCATTGTTGGGCGGGGTGTACCAGTTATTTTCCTCTCCAACTGAAGCGCTGTTTCTTTTAGCTCTCGGGGCAATTGTTTTTCCTCCAGCAAGCAATTTAATTACTAGAGCACCTCAGTCTAAAACAATAAAAATTTTAATTGGTTTGGTTTTGTTAGGGTCAATAGCTTATTCTGCCTATCAAGAGTACGCTCCCTCGCCGGAAAAAGTCCAAGATTCGGCTAAGAAAACTAATGTCAATTTGATAAAGCAGATGGCCAAACAGTATTGTCTTGAAAAGGGAGAATGTCCCTCTTCGCTTGATGAGCTATTTGCTGGCGGACATACAGCCCCTTTCTCTTCCTAATCGTACTGAAGATTATTTTTACAGATCTATTGACGGGGGAAAGAGTTGTGTTATAAGTGCAGTTTTGAGCAACGGTAAGAACTACGCTGAACTGTGTTTGGGGGAGAATCTCGAATATATCAAATACCTTGACGATCCTAAGAGTGATTAGCGCTTTGAGGATTTCTTTTTGGAAGCGAGACGAGGTTTGGATTCTTCTTTCATTTCTGAAGTCGATGACTTCTCTTCGATCTTATTTTCGGTTTCCTCCTCGTCATCGGGGATTTGAGTGAGGATGAGGAAGAGGATGACGCCGGCGAGGACTGAAGTGCCGAGGATGAACCAGTTGACGGGAATAGCGTCGAGGATGGGAATGCCGTTCATGGTGTTAGTTTATGATTGCAATTGAGTAATTTCAAGGGGGACTTGAATTTTGGTAGGAATTGCTTCATGATGTGATTGAGATTTCATCGGATGAAATCAGATTTATAATCGGCTTGCTGAAAACTCTAGGCTGTTAGCCCAAGAGCTTGAAAGCGAACTGATTAAAACTTCTGCCAAAGGCAAAAGTTTGGTTGGCACTTGCCAGAGTTTTCGTGAGCCTCATTAAACTTGTTCACGAAAACTCCGAGGCTTTGCTCCGGAGAAGTTTATTAGATGAATATGCGCATAGCTGTTAGTATTCTCCTGGTTTTAGTGTTTGCGAATTTTGTATTCAGCGGATCAGTTTTGGCGGCAGCGGAGGAGCCGGTGCCAGGGCCGGACGTCGGGCAACAGGAGGAAAGGTCAATTGATTACGCTCTGCCATACCCAGGAATTCTGCCGGACAACCCGCTTTATTTTTTGAAGGTGACGAGGGATCGAATCGTCAGCTGGCTGGTTTTGGACCCGGTGAAGAAGGGATACTACCTGCTTCTTCTTTCGGACAAGCGATTAGCTGCAGGTAAGGTTTTGGTGGAAACGGGAAAGGCTGATTTGGGTGTCACGACAGTGGTAAATGGGGAGGAATATTTCTCAGAAGCGATCGATCAAGTTGAGGTGGCGAAGCGGAAGAAGGTAGGTGTGGGGGAAATTGCGGCGAAGCTGATGGTGGCGGGACGGAAGCACGAGGAAGTGATTGATGCTTTGGCGACGAGGGTTAATGGTCAGGAGGCAACGCGACTGACTAAGGCTTATGAGAGTAGTCAGAAGTCCAAGAGTCGAGTAATGAAACTTTTAACAGAGGTTAGAGATTAGGGGTTAGGGGTTAGAAGAAAGAGGAGAATTTCCGTAAAATTTCGGCACCAGCTTCGGGAAATGTTTTTGACATCCTCTGATGGGGTTTTTCACAGTTGACAGGCAAGATGTAGGGGTCTAACCTAGTCAAGGTCACTAGATCTAGTGGCTCTTTTAATTTTCATACAAAAGAGTAATCTCGAATATACAAATTTGAGACAAAATATACGAATGGACGAATTCGGGACGTTTGTTCGTATAGCAAAATAGGATGAAGTGTCCGTATTGCGGGAGTGAGGAGACAGATGTTTTGGAAACAAGAGATGGGGAAGAGAGTACGAGGCGGAGGAGAGAGTGCCAAAAGTGCACGAAGAGGTTTACGACTTATGAGAGGGTTGAAAATGTTGATCTGGTGATTCTTAAGAAAGACGGGAGGAGGGAAAAATTTGACCGGGAAAAGCTCCGGCGCGGCATTGTTAAAGCGACGGAGAAGCGGCCAATCTCGACGGAACTCATCGGTTCGATCGTCGCCGAGATCGAACAAGAGTTGCGCAATAGGGATGGGGTGGAAGTGAGCAGTAAGACAATCGGAAACCTGGTGCTTAAAAAATTAAAGAAGATTGACAAGGTGGCTTATGTCCGGTTTGCCAGCGTCTATTTGGACTTTGGCGATCTGGCAGATTTTGAGAAGGTGATTGAAAAGTTGACATAATGGCTAGTGACTCGGTAACATTTTTTCGCCCTCGGCCGCTTTGCGAGGTACCAAGTGCCTGCGCAGCTTACCCTCGGGCTCAAAAACATTACCTTCGTCACTTTAGGGTGTAGTCATGGCGCAAGTTGATCCAAACACAACCATTAACGAACCGATTCCGGCGATTGTCCGGAGGGGAAGGCCGGCCAAAGGAAATGAGAAAGGAGAAGGGAGAAGTGAGAGTTGGAGGACGAACGGGGGGGTAATGGGTAGCAAGAATGGAGACGCGAGGGGGGTGAATGAAACCACACTTCAAAACGTGGTGGTGCCGCCGATGCCTGAAGGGCTTATTGAGGGTGAATGGAGCGAACAATCGGTCAAGGTGCTGCGAGAAAGATATCTTCTGAAGAATGCTGTTGGGGAAGTGGTGGAAACTCCTGATCAGATGGCCTGGCGGGTTTCCTGGGACATTGCTTGTGCGGAAGGAAAGTTTGGGAAGACATATGACGAGATTATGTCTTGCGCGAAGGAATATTATCACTTGCTGGTGACTCACGAATTTTTGCCGAACTCGCCGACACTGGCTAATGCGGGAAAGAACAACGGCTTACAATATAGCGCGTGTTATGTCATTCCAGTTGAGGATACCATAGAAGGAATATTTGATGGGGTTAAGTGGCAGGCGCTGATTCATCACAGTGGTGGCGGGACAGGTTTTGCTTTTTCCAGACTGCGGCCGTCGGGAGCAATCGTTGGGTCGACGAAAGGGATTGCTTCCGGGCCGGTGCCATTTATGAGAGTTTATGATGCGGCGACGGAACAGATTAAACAAGGGGGAATGCGTCGGGGGGCAAATATGGGTATTTTGCGAGTGGATCATCCGGATGTTTTGGAGTTTATCCATTGTAAAGAGTCCGGAGGGATAACCAATTTTAATATTTCGGTGGCGGCTACGAACGCATTCATGAAGGCATATTTTGACGGAACGAAGTATGATCTTGTTGATCCGCACAGTGAGGTGGTAGTGGGACAGTTGGATGCCCAAATGGTGATGAATGAAATTGCTGAAGGGGCCTGGAAAACGGGCGACCCAGGAATGATTTTTATTGACCGGATCAATGAGGGACCTGCCAACCCGGTACCGAGTATGGGTCCGGTGGAAGCGACAAATCCTTGTGTGACAGGAGACACGTTAATCTCTACTCAGGAGGGGTTGATTAAAATGCGTGACGTAGTGGAGAGTCACTTTGAGGGAGGGGCAAGGTTCGGAGGTAACATGGGATTGATTATTGATAAGAGGACTTTGGACCCAAATGCGGAAGGAACTGAGGACGGAAGGGCAATTAAGTTTTTTGATAACGGGGAAAAGGAGGTTTTACGCTTAGAAACCAAAGCTGGGTTGGAGCTAACCGGAACGTTTGATCATAAAGTGCTTACTCCTCATGGTTGGGTAAAATTGTCAGAAGTAAATCTTGGTGACGAGGTTTGTGTCCAAAGCGGAGAAGGGGGATTCAGTTCTGAGGGGAGTCTTCCATTTAAGTTCGGAAAACCGACGCTACCAACAAAGTGGAGTAAGGAATTGGGGCAAGTTCTCGGCTGGCTCGTGGGAGATGGTTGGCTAAGGACGGGGGACAAAAATTGCCGAGCGGGATTGACTTTCGGGGTTGAGGACAAAGAAATAATGGAATATTTCCGGGCGATTATCAACCGATGGTATGGTAAGGACATTAAACCCATTGAGAGGGTCAGAAATACCTGGCATCTTTCTTATCACGGTAAGGGATTAGTGGATTTTTTCTTACAGCTGGGGGTGAAGCCGGTGAAAGCGGCCGATAAGGAAGTGCCGGGGACTGTGTACCAAGCTCCCAAAGAGGCGGTCATCGGCTTTCTTCAAGGGTTATTTACGGCTGACGGAACCGTAAATTTTCGCGTTGGCCACAGTTCGTATGTCCGATTAACAGCCAAGTCGAAGTTGCTTCTAAAGGGAGTCCAGTTACTCCTCTTGAATCTGGGTATTTTGTCCCACATTTATAACCGTGCCCGAAAGCCTCGAAAAGGCATGTTCACCTATACGGATGTGCATGGTAGCACTAAGACCCATGCTCTTGACGGCGTTTGCTATGAATTGGAAATTTCCCGGGAATCGGTGATTAAATTTCTTGAAACAGTAGGCTTTCTTGGCGGACGGCACAAGGGAAAGACCGATAGATTCTACACCAAGGACTTTCGATCGGGAAGATTTGCTGACAAGGTTGAAAGAATTAGTCCGGCCGGTAAGCAAAGAGTTTATGATTTAACCGAGGATAAAAGTTATACATTTATTGCCAATGGAATTGTCAGTTACGATTGCGGAGAACAACCTTTGTATCCATTTGATGCTTGTAATCTTGGCAGTATCTTCTTGACTTATTTTGTTAAAGAGGAAAGCGGACGCCGGGAAGTTGATTGGGAGAAATTGGAAAAAGTGACCAGATTGGGAGTGCGATTTTTGGACTCGGTGATTGAGAGAAACCCGTTTACGTTGCCGCAGATTGAAGAAACGGTTAAGGCAATTAGACGAATCGGACTAGGTGTCGGTGGTTGGGCGGATATGCTGGTGCAGTTGGGAATTCCCTATGACAGTGAGGAAGCTTTGGAGCTGGGCGAGAAAATAATGAGGTTTATTAACGAAAAAGGCCATGAGGCATCAGAGGAGCTTGCTTTGGAGCGAGGGCCCTTTCCGAGGTGGCAAGAGAGCATCTACAAGGACGGGAAGCCGCTTCGTAATTCGACAGTGACGACGATTGCGCCGACGGGGACAATTGGGATTATTGCTGACACTTCGACGGGGATTGAACCTTTCTTTGCGATTGCCTTCAAGCACTATGTGAAGACGAATGCGATTGAGCGAACGATGTATTTTTTAAATCCTTTGTTTGAAAAGATGGCTTTGGGGCAAAGCTGGTATACCGAGGAAGTTAAGGAGAAGATTGCCAGTGAAGGAGCTTTGGCTCATGTGGAGGAAGTGCCGCAAGAGATTAAGAGGATCTTTGTGACGGCGCATGATCTGTCTCCGGAGTGGCACGTGAGGATGCAGGCGGCCTTTCAGAAATATACGGACAATGCAGTGTCAAAGACGATTAATTTGCCGAACGGGGCGACGAGAGAGGATATAAAGAAAGCTTATCTGCAAGCCTATGAAACGGGTTGCCGGGGAGTAACGGTTTATCGGGACGGGTCAAAGTCGGTCCAGGTGCTGAATTTGGGAACGAAGGAGAAGCCGATGCAGGAAGCGAAGAAGCAGACGGCTCACGATGAGGAGGCTGGACAGGAAAAAAGAAGCAGCAACGGCCATGTGAACACCGTGAGCCTGGCGCAGCTCCGGCTGAGACCAACAACGAAGCTTTCGGGGGTGACCTACCGGATGGAAACGCCGCTCGGTCATGCATTTATCACGATTAACTCAACGGCGGATGGGGAGCCCTTTGAGGTGTTTATCGCGGTGGGACACGGGGGGAGCGATATTGCGGCCGATGCTGAAGCGATCGGGAGGCTTATCAGCATGTCGCTGCGGATTGCGGACGGGGTTTCCCCGAGGCAGATTGCCTGGACGATTGTGGACCAACTTCGGGGAATCGGCGGGCTGGGGGCGGTGGGATTTGGAAGTAATCGGGTGAAGTCGCTGGCGGATGCGGTGGCGAAGGTGTTGGAGGATTATTTAAAAAGTGGGGCTGCCGGAGTGAAGGCTGGTCCTGGGGAGGAAAAGGGGGCAGAGGGGCCGGGTGACCAGGTGAGTCCGGGGCAGCTGACGATGAAGTTGACGATGAAAAAGGATCTGTGCCCGTCGTGCGGGGCGGCAGCGTTTATCTATGAAGAAGGGTGCGCCAAGTGTTTGGCCTGCGGGTATGCGAAATGTTAGGCCGCGTTATAATTGGTCATTTGGAAGTGTTTGGTGAAGAGGTGGAAGTTGGGGGAAAGAAGGCGCCGAGGCTTGAGTTGATAGATGGCTAAACGGAGTATAACGGAAGGGTGGTTGTCCTACAAATTTAGAAATCGATGCCACTTTTGGCCTGGGGGCCTTTTTGGCATGGGGCTTATTACTTGATGACTGCCTGGTGCAGGATGGAGGAGGCGAGGGTTTGGTAGGGGAGGCCCATTTCGGCGGCCTTGGCTTTGAGCTTTAAAAGAACTTTTTGGGAGAGGCGAATGTTGATGTTTTTGGTTTTTGCCAGAGTGTAGGCAGCGGCTTTTTGAAGGCGGTTTTTTTCAGCGGCAAGATTTTTGATAGGTTTAAGCTGACCTTTTTCAAAAGCCTCCTCTATTTCTTTTTCTTCCTCATCAAGTTCGAAGTATTTCATAGTTTTTTCTTTTCGATGATATATTTCTTGGTTGCTTTTCTGCTTGGGAATGCCGTTTTGAGAAAATATTTTGTCTCATCCTCGACGTAGGGGACGAGATAGGCATAGTCGTCAACTTTTACGACCATGATTTTTTGGCCAGGGTATTTTTTTTGATTTGGGTGATCATAAGAATCAAGGACATCGTTATTGGCAATTGCGTCATTGATTTCTTCGAATGAAATTCCTCTTTCTTCCTTCAGTTTTTCATTTTTTTCAGCACTCCAGTCGACTGGTTTCATGACAAGAATTTATCACGAGTAGTATACATCGTCAATGATCAAAAATCAATCCCTCTTTTTGCCTCGAGGCCTTTTTGGAAAGGGCGCTTCACTTCTTTCACTTCGGTGACGAGGTCAGCCAGGTCGATGAGTCGTTTCGGATTTGGGTGAGACCGTTTTCTAGCTGAAATATGTTATGACGCAGTCCTCGCAAATGCTGCAGTCACCGACTCTTTTTGGTCCTTGGTGGCATTTTGCACACGTTCCTATATGGTGATATTCGCTGGATCGTCCTCCAAGTCCAAATTGGGCGACACTATTTTGTAGTAGGAGACTCCGAGCGGATTCAAACCCGCCGCTTATGCCGCAACCCCCAGTGACTAGGTGGATGGGTTGGGAGGCAATGAAAGTCATGGTTGACAAGGATAGGCGGTCAAACTGGGGTATCGGAATTACTTCCAGGGTTTCCAATTGATCGCGAAACTTGTTGGCAAAGTAGAAGAGAGTGTTGAGAGTGGAAACGACCTCGTTCCAATCGATGACCTCTCTTAGAAGAGATTGCTGATGGCGGTTAATTAGCTGGTCAACAGCGGTAAGTATTTTCTCGAACTTTTCCGGAGGGTAGCCGATGATGCGGTTGACAGGAATTTTAACCGAGCTTGTGAACGGATGGGAAAGAAACCAGGCGTCTATGGGTGTTTCCGGGTCGTAGCCGTCAAAATAGTTGGGGTTTACTGAGAGGGCGAGGGCCTCGTAGTCACTGATTGTGAGGTTGACGGCCGTTCTCCGGGTTAGAACACGAGTTTCTTTGCCATTGCCTGAAGAGATGAATTCGTCAACATACTGCTCGGTGTAGGGCCCGCCATTTTGCGAAGGAGGGGAAAGGGAGACAACACGAGTGCCAATTGGACCATCCAGGAGTTTTTGGGTGATTTTTTTCCACCCAGTGATTTCGGCGGTTTCCCGGTCTTGGTCAGGTGAACCGAGCGCTTTTCTTAGAGCGGCGCCACGCCTGACCACTTCAATGAATGGCTCGACGGGAAAGAAGGGGGACCACAGTTGGTCTTCGTCAAGGTTCATGTAGCGGGTCCCACCTTTGACTTTGAAATGTTCAGCTAAGGTGGTTTCAATGTTGGCTCTTAGTTCTTGCGCCAGACCGGGGAGGAGAGGGGAGTTTTGGCCGCGTTCTTGCCATTCTTTGAGAATTCTGGCTCGTTCGAGGACAGGATGATAAGCCCGGCTTAATCTTTTCTGATCGGTTTTTGTCTTCAGGGTGCGGTCGAAGTCGTCGTAAAGACGATATATACGACTGAAATTGTCGTCTTGTTTGCTTGTTGCGGCGGAAATTGTCTCGGTTTCTGCTGACATAAAACTCCTCTTCCGAGGAGTTGCAACAAGAGTGGGCTTCTGCTCGGAAGTCCGCCAAGCGGCGGACCATTGGGGGTCTGACTTTATCCTTCGACAGGCTCAGGAGAAGCTCCTTTGACAGGCTCAGGATTTCACAGTTGCGGCACAGCGTCGGAATTCCCGCCTGCGTACTTTCGTACTGCGTCGAGGCAAGTCACCGACTTTCACCCTATTAATTTGTAGTTTACAATTTAAGGCCGGAGGCGAGACTTAGCAAGGGTTAAAAATCAATTCCCTTTTTGGCCTGGAGGCCTTTTTGGAAGGGGTGCTTCACTTCCTTCATTTCGGTGACGAGGTCGGCTTTGTCAATCAGCCATTGGGGGGCGTGACGACCAGTGAGAACGAGAGCGGTTAGCGGATAGCGGTTAGCGGTTAGTAAGAGATTTTGGACGTCGGAGTCGTTTAGGAGGCCGCCGTGGAGGGAGCCCAAGAGTTCGTCGAGGATGATGAGGTTATATTTTTTTGACCTGATGGCTTTTTCTGCTTCTTTGAGAGCAATGGCGGCGGACTGCTGATGTTCTTCAAGAGGTTTCTGGTCGCCCATAATGCCGACGAAGCCGGAGCCAAGAGCTTTTATCGTAATGTTTTTCAGGTGCTTTCTGATGGCAACCCGGGCGCCTTCGGGCCAGGATTCCTCTTTGACAAACTGGAGGATGCAGACCTTTTGGCCGTAGCCGCTGGCGCGCAGAGCCAGGCCGAAAGCGGCGGTCGTTTTGCCTTTGCCGGTGCCGGTGTAAATAATTAACATGTATTGGCAAGTATAACAGGTATTAGCAGGTAAGAGCAGGGAAATTTAAGAGTTGACAGGGTTCTTCGGCTGTAATAACATATGTACTAACATGGTATTGACGATTTTTCGAGCTGGAAATAGTTTAGCTTTAACGATTCCTAAGGAACTGGCCGGTAGGCTTAACTTAAAGGAGGGCGACAAGGTTGAGCCTAAATTGGCAGGAAGGGTGATCGCGTATCAACCAGTGGGCCAAGGTATTTCCAAAGTGGATCCGGGGTTTGAGAAGTGGCTTGTCTCTTTTAAGAAAAGATATGGTCCGGCCATGAAAAAGCTAGCCAAACTTTAGTTTGTGTACTACCTTTCTCTTAATGACGCGATTCGAATTCATGATGAAATGGTTTCTTCATATGGAGGAACCTTGGGAATTCGAGATGAAAAGCTCCTAGAGTCTGCGGTTTTTCGATGCCAAGCTAGTTTTGGAGGAGAGGATCTGTATAGAGACATATTTGAAAAAGCCGCAGCTATCTTCCATGGAATAATTTTTGATCATCCCTTTATTGATGGGAATAAACGTGCCGCGGTTGCTTGTGCAATTGAATTTCTTGAAAGAAATGCACAGGTTTTTATTGCTTCGAATGATGAGGTGGTAGCTTTTCCACTTTGGGTCGAGAGGAATAGGCCAGAGATCGAAGAGATTGCAAGGTGGTTTAAGAGACGTTGTAGAAGGTTAACCAAGAGGAGAAAAAGTGAGGAAGATAGCAAAAGCGACTAAAGTTCAGAATAAAAAATATGATTCCAATCCTGAATTAGAGGAATAGATGGAGAAATTTTTTGGGGAGGAGGGGCCGCTTTTGGATGCACTGGCTGAGCATGATCGGACAGGGAAGTTGCCAACGGACAATCCGAGAGAGGATAAGAAACGCAGGAAAGGTTAGAGAATTACCATGATGGATGAATATACGCTGGAGATTTGCGGACTGACGAGGAAGCTGCCGCTGACGTTTGTGAGCAAGAACACGCGGCTGGCGAGCTTTAATCTGCTCGGGGACGTGGAGCTGGTTGATCGGCTGGCGGATGTTCTTTATGAAAAACTTAAGGATGTGGAGTTTGACTTTCTGGTTGGGCCGGAAGTCAAAGTGGTGCCGCTCATTCACGGAGTGGCTTTGAGGTTGGGACACAAGCGGTTTGTGGTTTGCCGGAAGAGCGTCAAGCCATATATGTTGTCACCGGTCATTCTTCGGCCGCTGGCGCATTTTCCGAAACACGTCCGGCAGCTGGTTTTAGGCGGGCGGGATGCAGCGCTTCTCTCGGGCAAAAAAGTTGTGATTATGGATGACGTGGTTTCGACCGGAGTGACGATTCGGATGATGGAGAAGCTGATGGAGAAGGTGGGGGCGACGGTTGTTAAAACGGTTTGTGTTCTTCGGCAGGGGGAGCAGTTTGACAAGATGGAGAATTTGATTTTTTTGGCAGAGTTGCCTGTCTTTAAGATTTAATTTATTTTCTTCATTTTCAACTAGTTTTTGTAACCTTGTTCTCCATGGGCACCCATTAAGACGCAAGAATTTTGCGTTTCGGCTTTGCCAGGGGTTAGGTTGTTAGGTGCCGTGTAAAATTTGATGGTGTTTTGATCTGTTGACAAGCGGATGGGGGATCGTTTATCTTGGTGTTAACAGTGTAATAGCCTCCTCTACCTTGGGAGGGAAAAATATGAACCTAAAGGTGAGCAAGTGTGATTGCTGGTTTTGTGATTTCGTGAACGGTTATTTTGATTTTATAGCCCGCTTTTTGGCGGGATTTTTTGTGGGAAGAGTTGGTGCAGAGGGGGGGTGGAGGAATGAATCAGGGAGGATCAAAAAGGGAGTATATCGCACATGGGGGGATGGGACATTTGGGACCAATTGAGGGGGGGTCTGGAAAACGGGTTTTTTTGAGTCATGATCCTGGGGAGGTAAAACAAGCTGAGCAATCTCGTCAGTTTGATGAGGTGAAGCTTATTTCTAGTCCGCATTCTGATGAAGAAGAGGAAGTGGCTCGACACGATGGGTTTTAGTTTACCATGATGTCTCTCTTGAATGGTAGCGGTGGGTAATTGGTTAATTAAAGAAGGAGGAGTTGGTCGATGGGTGGTTTATTGGAAAGGCTCGTGTCAGAGCAGCAACCTGCGCCTGTCTTGATCACGCGTGCTGGGGATTATCCTGTTGATGCTGTTGAGAAGTTTTCTAGAGCTTTAAGAGGAAATAACTTCGACACAATGGAGTATATCTATCGTAATGACCGGACAGTGACCTCGCAAATGAGGGAGAAGATGGATGATTTGCTTGCCCGACGGGGGCGAGAAACGATTGGTGGACACGGAAAGTCAAAAAGGCTAAATATTGTCGAAATAGTATTAACTGGTCTTGATAGGGTGGGATTTGTTAAAGGCTCTTGGCGCATGAGGCTTGTTCAGAGGGGTTGGAACGATGCGCAGAGTGAGTACATTAAACTTCGAAGAAGTCCTCGTCCGGGGCATAATCGGCCGGCAGAGCTGCTAGCTAATATCATGCGTGGGGGTCGTCGTTGATGATTTGGAATGCGTACTCTGTTGATACGTGTTGATCGTTGGAACGTTTTTTAAGCTTCTGGTTGTGTGATTCTTTCGGTTCTTTCTAAAAAGAACAGTAAAGCGGTTGCTATTGCGCTTTGCATTCGGGTGGGTGTGAGACGAAGGTTCTGCTGACGATATTACCTCGTTTGTCTAGAGTTGCTCTAAACATGTGACATTCGGCGGCTTGGCAGGCGGCTGGTGTGCAGTCAAGTTGAATGTCGACAGAAGTGCTTTCATAGGGGTTTCCTTCGGGAGGTTCGCAAAAGCCTTTAGTTTTGCCGGGTGGCAGACCCTGGAAAAATGACTCCTTGGTTGCTATGGTCATAAAAAAGAGCCTTGCGGCTCTTTAGCCTAGTAAAGTTGGGGTCGGGGTGTCAAGGGAACAAAGTGGGTCGAAAATGAATCTCCTCGTAGCCGTGCTGAGATATTCGCAGGTTCAAGAATAGTGGCTTGACTTCGGGAAATATGTATTGTACTATTAAATACAAGTTATGGTATTGGGGGATGATTTAATTAATATCCAGGGCTTTGAATGGGACAAGGGTAATTTGGAGCACATAGAAAAGCACAGTGTTGATTACAGGGAGTGTGAAGAAATATTTTTGAACGAGCCTCTGCTTTTAAGTGAAGATGAGGCTCATTCTAAGATTGAAAGAAGATTTCAGGCGTTAGGGGTGACAAACGAAAGAAGGCTAATTTTCTTAGCCTTCACAATTAGAAAGAATAAAATTCGTGTGGTCTCAGCTAGAGATCAAAACAGAAAAGAGAGGAAAGAACTGCAACAAGGAGGAGGCGAAAATTATGAATAGGCTAAAACCAATACCTCAATTTAAAAATGAGGACGAGGAAGCAGAGTTTTGGGTCACTCATGATAGTACTGAGTATGTTGATTGGAGTAAGGCTACCGTTAATCCTGTTTTTCCTAATCTCAAGCTGTCGACAAAAACAATAACCATGCGGGTTCCAGCTTCCTTGCTGAACACATTGAAGGCAATAGCAAACAAGAAGGACGTGCCTTATCAATCGCTTATTAAAATGTTTCTTGATGAAAAAGTCAGAGAAGAGCAGGGGGCTGTTTAGGAGTGTCAAGGGAATAAAGTGGGTCAAATTTTGTATTTCGATTATGATCGAAGGAAGTTGACAAAAGCTTCGATTATGTTTAAAATGGCTTTTGATGGAAAAGCAGGACTATTTTGTCTTTAATCCCTGGTGGGAGGAGAGAAGCTTTGAGACCGGCTTTCGCCGGGGAGCGTATCTTGATTTGTTTGAAAAGAGATTGGGCCGGAAACAGATTGAGCTTATCACCGGCAGCCGGCGAGTGGGGAAGACGACGATTTTGAAACAGGTGATCGGAGATTTGCTCAGGAAAGGTGTTTCTCCGGAGCAGATTCTCTATGTTTCCTGTGATTTTGCCCGAGCGATTGGAGTTTCCGTTTCGGATCATCTGACGGCATTTCGACAGGTGTTTTCTCATCCCCGGTCGAAAAAGCTGTATCTTTTTTTTGATGAAGTTCAGGACAGTCCCAATTGGCAGGCAGAGTTGAAAACACTTTATGATGGGGAAAATTTAAAAATGTTTTGTTCGGGTTCAACGTCAGCGTTGGTTTCTTCCCACGGAGGAAAGCTGACCGGCCGGGAAATTAACACCGTGATTTATCCGCTGTCTTTTGGGGAATTTCTGGAGTTTCGTCAAAAGAAGATTCGACCTTCAGAGAGCTATCTTCTGGAAAAGGAAGTGCGGGACTACCTGACTGTGGGGGGCTATCCGGAAAATGTTCTGGCGCCGTCAAACGAGTATCTTTCTGCACTTGTGGAAGACATTTTTGCTCGGGACTTGGGCAGGATCTATCCGATCAGGAATCCGGAGGTTGTCCGAGATTTATATAAGCTTCTTATGGCCGGGGTGGGCAGTCGGACAAGCTTCAACCGTTTGGCGGGGATTTTGGGGATCAGTGTGGACACGGTTAAAGACTATGTCAGCTATTTTGAGGCCTCTTTTCTGACAGGAAAGCTGGAACAGTGGAGCACGTCACATTCAAAAAGAGTTTATGGGCCAAAGAAAATCTATCCTTTGGACACTGGTTTAAAAACTTTGATGACCGGAGAGGGAGATCTTGGGGCGAAAGCGGAAACGGCTGTCTATTGGAAGTTAAAAAAGCAAAGCCAAAAATTGGGGTTTGTTTTTGAAGACGGCAAAGAACTGGATTTTGTGGCGCAAGGGCCGGAGGGAAATGTGGCAGTGGAGGTGAAATTTTCTTCGGACAGAGAAAAGCTTCTTAGAGAGGGAGAAGTCGTGGCTGGTTTTTGGGGAAAGAATGGAGGCGGAGAGAAGCTGCTCGTGGTGACCGAGAATTTTTCTCACAAAACCGGTTTTTCCGGGGGAAAGGTGGAATTTGTGCCGCTGGGGGAGTTTTTGGTGGAGGACTAGTGGTAGAGTTGAGGAAAATTGGGCTTTTTGGGATTGTCTCTGACGAGCAAATTATCGATGGTAACGATGTCCCTTCCAGAACCGTTATCCCATCTTTCTTCCTTGACCCAATAGACGTTTGGGAGTCTTGTTGAAAAGTAGGTCCTCCGGGAGAAGGTTTGAAAAGGGATATCTTTTGTCTGGCGGAGGTCGCGGGAACCACGCTGGGCCTTGGGATCTTGCGGGTCAGTTCCCTCGGTGAGAAGTTCTTGTAGATTGAGATCAGCTCTTATAGCTTCAACATAGCTACCATAGGAACTTAGCTCTTCGGGACCGACTGTTTCTCCGAAGAGGATGCGATCTGAGCTGAGAGTAACCGTGTCTCCATAGTGATAATGGTCATTTTTTACTAGTCTGGCAACCTCTTCTTGTTTCTTCGTGATGGTAGCCTCGCCCCATTCTTTCTCGGAGTCCGGTCGAGCCTGTTCTGGACCTTGTTTTTCACGGCTGGGCTGAAAGATTTCTATAATTTTCCTGAGCATGTGCTTATTCTCTCTCTCTCTCT
>C687J35174_10000699_pt1 | contig 50498 bp, 66 predicted proteins | sample RifCSPhighO2_01_FD_35174 | JGI IMG/M metagenome (IMG submission 35174) | reverse complement strand
AAACTATTAGTGGAAATAAACCTATACAAACTATGAGTAAGAAAAGAATTCCTACTTGGGGATTAAGACCAAAATTACCTATTGCTTGTAAAGTTACTTTAAGAGGACAAAAAGCTACAGATCTATTGAAAAGATTATTCCAAGCAGTTGATAATGTTGTTCCAAAAAAGAAATTTGATCAATATGGAAATTTATCTTTAGGTATACAAGAATATATTGATATTCCTGGTGTTCCATATGACGCAAGCATTGGCGTTATTGGATTAGAAGCAGCTGTTACTTTGAATAGAAAAGGATTTAGAGTTAAGAGAAGAGCTATTCAGAAAAAAAATATACCTATGAGGCATAGAATTACTCAAGATCAAGCAATTGAATTTATGAAGAAAGATTTTGGCATTAAATTGGGAGATGAAGAATGACTACAAAAGATTTTACTAAAGCTTTCAAACAACTTGATGCAAAACCTGCAAAAAAAGAGAAGTACATTAAACATAACTCTTCTAAGAAAAGAACTACTGGAATTGGTTTAAGAAAATGTAGAAGATGCGGCAGATGGGGAGGCCATGTTAGAAGTTACGGAATACATTTATGCAGAATGTGTTTTAGAGAAGATGCTAAAAGCATAGGATTTAAGAAATTTAGTTAGGGGGAAAAAATGACATTAAATGATCCATTATCAAATTGCTTATCGCACATATTGAACTGCGAAAAGAAAGGTAAGTCTGAATGTATAGTTGGACCTTCATCTAAAATTTTAATGTCTATATTAAAAATTTTAAAAGATCATAAATTTATTGGAGATTTTGAACTTGTTGATGAAAGAAGAGGCGGTTCAATTAAAATAAATTTAATTGGTAGTGTAAATAAATGCGGAGTAGTTAAACCTAGATTTTCATTTAGTAAATCTAATTATGAAAGGTTTGAAAAAAGATATTTACCTGCTAAGGGTTTTGGTTTATTTATAGTTACAACATCTAAAGGTGTTATGACNCACACTGAAGCATTAAGTCAAGGGNTTGGAGGNAAGCTTATAGCTTATTGTTATTAATTATGTCAGCTAAAAAAGTTTTTATAACACAAATTAAAATTCCNGAAGGAATACAAGCAGATGTAGTTGATAANACAATTAAAATTAAAGGTCCTAAAGGAGAATTAAAAAGAACTTTCCTTAATCCCAGAGTTGTAATTTCTAAAGATTCAGATAACTTTATGTTTAAAACAAAAGATACCATCAAGTATTCAGCCATAGATAAGATGCATATGAATACTTACAAAGCACATATTAAAAATATGTTTGTGGGTGTTAAAGAAGCTTATACTGCACAATTAAAAATTTGTTCTGGACATTTTCCAATGAATGTTTCTGTTGAAGGAAATAATTTAGTTGTTAAAAATTTCTTAGGAGAAAAAATTCCAAGAAAAGCAAACATACCTCAAGGTGTTGTTGTTAAAGTTCAAGGTGATTTGATTAATGTTGAGGGTAATGATAAAGAGAAAGTTGGTCAGGCTGCCGCTACAATAGAACAGAGCACTAGAATTACTAGAAGAGATAGAAGAATATTCCAAGATGGATGTTTTATTATTAAAAAACCTGGAGATAAAGATGAATAAACAAAATTTATTGAAAGTTAGAAGGATATCAAAATCTAAAAAGCCTGAATTTGAAAGGCAACAAGCTAATTATAAAAGAAGATTTGAAGGACAATGGAGAAAACCTAAAGGTATTCAGAGTAAGAGAAGAAGAGCTTTTAGAGGACATGCAAAAATGCCTTCAATTGGATATGGCAGTCCTGCTGAAATTAGGGGCCTTACAAGAACTGGTTATGTTCCAATTACAGTTTCAAATGTTAATGATTTACAAAATGTAAAAGAAGGGTGCGCAGCTTTAATTTCTGCTGTTGTCGGTTTGAAGAAAAGAGTAACTATAATTAACAAGGCTAAAGAAATGAAAATTAAAGTTTTAGGTGTTAAAGATTTTGACGCTTATATAAAACAAGCAGCTGAAAAAGTTAAATTAAGAAAACAAAGTTCTCAAGTTAGAAAAGAACAACAAATGAAAAAATTAAAAGAAAGTGAAAAGAAAGATAATAAAAAAGAAGAAAAGAAAACTGAAGAAAAATCTTCTGAAAAAACAGTAAATGAAAATGATGATAAAACTAAGAAAAAAACAACAAAGAAAACTGGAGTAGAAAATGAATCTAAAAAGTAAAAAGCTTTTAGCAGCTAGATTGTTGGGAGTTGGTATTAAAAGAGTTTGGTTAGATCCAACTAAAGCTAGCGATATTAAAGAATCTATTACTAAAGAAGATATAAGAGGACTTGTATCAAGCGGAATTATTTTAGTTAAACCTGTAAGAAGTAATTCTCGTGGTAGAGTTAGACAAACATTACTTCAAAAAAGAAAAGGAAGAGGTATTGGTCCTGGTACGAAAAAAGGTAAAAAAGGAGCTAGATTAAGCAGAAAACAAAAGTGGATTAATACAATTAGAGCTCAAAGAAATTTATTCAATGAACTTATTGAAGCTGAAGTTATAGCACGTGACACTTATAGACATTTAAGATCTAAATCTAAAGGTGGTTTCTTTAGAAGCAGAAGACATATAAAACTTTACTTGACAGAGCATAGTTTATGGAAGGGTAAAAAATGAAATTAGGAAAAGCATATACTTTAGGTTACAGAAGAAAGAGAGAAAATAAAACTGATTATAGAGCTAGAATTAAATTATTATCTTCTGGAAAATCTAGAGTTGTTATAAGAAAAATGCTTAATAATTATATAGTTCAAATAATTGATTATTATCCTGAAGGAGATAAAATTTTAATTTCTTCAAGTACAAGAGAATTATTAAAATATGGATGGAAAGCACACAGAGGAAATTTATCTGCTGCTTATCTTGTTGGATTTTTATGTGGTAAAAAAGCTAAGAAAAAAGGAATTAAAAGTGGAATTTTAGATTTAGGATTTCATAGAATTGTTAAAGGATCTAGTATTTTTGCAGTTGTAAAAGGATTAAAAGAAGCAGGATTTGAAATTCCAGCTAATGAAAAAGTTTTACCTGACAATAATAGAATTAGCGGAAAACACATTGAAAATTATGCTAAGAATTTTAAAGACAAGAATTTATATAACAGACAATTTTCCAATTATATAAAATTGGGTGTTAAACCTGAGGAAATCTCCAAACATTTTGAGGAGGCAAAGAAAAAAATAACTGAAAAATGGTAGTTTCAAAACCAAGTTTTAATTTAGATAACTGGAAACCTAAGACAGATTTAGGTAGAAAAGTAAAAGAAGGAAAGATTACAGATCTAAATATTATCTTAGATAATGGTTATACAATTCTAGAGCCTGAGATTGTTGATGCCTTACTTCCAGATTTAGATACACAACTTTTAGAAGTTGGACAAAGTAAAGGTAAATTTGGTGGTGGTAAAGGTAGTATTTGGAAACAAACTCAGAAAATTACTTCAGAAGGTGCTAGAATAAAGTTTGCTGCTTTTGCTGTTGTTGGAAATAAAAATGGTTATGTTGGAATTGGTTTTGGAAGTTCAAAAGAAACTGTTCCTGCAAGAGAAAAAGCAATTAGAAATGCTAAATTAAATATTCTTAAAATTAAAAGAGGATGCGGTTCATGGGATTGTAATTGNAATACTCATCACTCAATACCTTTCAAAATTACAGGAAAAGCTGGAAGTGTTATTGTTACATTTAAACCTGCTCCAAGAGGAACTGGTTTGAAAGCTGAAAGAAAAAATAGAACAATATTAGATTTAGCTGGCATCAAAGATGTTTATGCTAAAACATTAGGAAAAACTTCAACTAAACTTAATTTTTTCAGAGCAACTTTTGAAGCTTTAAAACAATTAACTAAAATGAAATCACAAGATGATTTTGATAAGCAAGCTGGTGTTGTTGAAGGAGCAGTTGTTAGGAGTAAAATATGAAATTAGCTGTTGTTCAAATTAGAGGATTAATGGGAATGAATAAAAAGTTTACAACTACTTTTCAATCTCTTAAATTAATAAGAAAAAATAGTTGTGTTATTATTGATGATACTAGAGATTATTTAGGCATGCTTATTAAATTAAAAGATCATGTTACTTGGGGAGAAATTGATCAAGAAACTTTTAANGCACTTATTGAAAAAAGAGGAAGAGTTGCTGGAAANAAAGCTTTAACNCAAGAATACTTAAAAGATAAAGCTAAGATGGATTTCAATACTCTTGCTTCTAATGTTATGGATGGAAAATTAAAACTTAGAGATGTTCCTGGTTTGAAACCTTTTTTTAGATTAACTCCACCTAGAGGTGGTTTTGATAAAGAAGGAATAAAAAAACAATATAGTCTAGGCGGTACTCTTGGTTATAGGGGTAAAGAAATTAACTCTTTAATAAGGAGGATGTTATGACTGTAAAAAGAAGGAGTAAGTTCTCTAGATATAGAGGAAGTCACACTCATGGTTGCGGTTCTAAAAAGAAACGTAGAGGAGCAGGTAACAAAGGTGGAAAAGGAATGGCTGGAAGCGGTAAAAGAGCTGACCAGAAAAAACCAACTATTTTAAAGTTATATGGCAATGAATATTTTGGTAGAAAGGGTTTTCATAGGCCTCAAAAAATGCTTGTTAAAGTTAAAGTTATTAATTTAGATGATTTACAAAATAAATTAAATTTTTATATTAGTAAAAAATTAATTAGTAAAGAAGCAGATATATATGTTGTTGACTTAGGAAAAATAGGTTATCAAAAATTATTGGGCGGTGGAAAATTAGATGTTAAACTTAAAGTTACTGCAGACCATATTTCTGAAAGTGCTGCTAAAAAAATACAAGAAAAGGGCGGTGTTATAGTAGATGCAGGGTCTAGTAAGTAAGATTGTTTCTTTTATTCCTGAAGTTAAGAAACCAGGACAGAAATTAGATTTTAAATCAAAGTTAAAGTGGTCTTTATTAATTTTAGTTGCATTTTTTATTTTAGGTGTAATTCCATTATTTGGTTTAGGTACTAATGCATTATCTAATTTTAGAGAATTATCAATTATCTTAGGTGCAAGTTTTGGTTCTATTCTTAGTTTAGGTATTGGGCCTATTGTTACTGGTTCAATAGTTTTACAACTATTGGTTGGTTCAGGTTTAATTAAAATAGATACAACTAAGCCTGAAGGAAGAACTTTTTTTCAGAGTCTGCAGAAATTAATGACTATGTTTTTTATTTTATTTGAATCTATTGTTTATGTTATGCTTGGTGGTTTAGCTCCAGATCCTGCATTGGTTGGAACATCAGGTTATTTTATTATGCAATTAGGTTTAATTATTCAATTAATAATTGGTGGTTTATTAATATTCTATATGGATGAAGTTATGAGTAAATGGGGATTTGGTTCAGGTGTAAGTTTATTTATCGCAGCAGGAGTTGCTTCTGAAATTTTTATTAGAGCATTTAGTCCTTTGAACTCTTTAGGTCAGTGGGCATTTGGAAGTGGACAACCTCCAATTGGTGCCATTTGGGTATTTATTATTTCATTATTAGGCGGAGAAACAAATGCTGCATTAATTGCTGCTGTTGCAATAATCTCAACAATTGTTATTTTTATTGTTAGTGTATATGCTCAAGCTATGAAAGTAGAAATTCCATTAACATTTGGTAGAGTTAGAGGTTATGGTGTTAGATGGCCTTTGAATTTTTTATATACAAGTAATATTCCTGTTATTTTAATTGCTGCTTTGTTAGCTAATATTCAATTAGGTGTAACATTTTTACAAACAAAAGAAATAGTAAGTGTTACTACTGCAACTAATATTGCTGCTTGGGTAAGTGGACCATCTATTGTTACTAATATTTTAACAGGCACATTTACTGGTTTAGATATTGCAAGAGCTTTAGTCTATATTATTTTATTAGCTGGCGGTTCAGTTTTATTCTCTATATTCTGGGTTCAAAGTGCAGGTATGAGTGCAGAAAGTCAAGCTAAACAAATTAGAGCTGCTGGATTACATGTAGCTGGATTTAGAACTGATCAAAGAATTTTAGAAAGAATTTTAGAAAGATATATTTTTCCATTAACAGTTATGGGTGGTTTATCAATAGGAATACTTGCTGCAAGTGCAGATTTACTTGGTGCTTTATCAAGAGGTACTGGTATCTTATTAGCAGTTATGATCATTTACAAACTTTATGAAGATATAGCAAAACAACATATGATGGATATGCATCCTTCTTTAAGAAAAATGATGGGCGGGGAAGAATAAAATGGCTCCAGAATTTATAAATAATATATTTGAATTTTTATTTGGATGGGCAGTAGCTATTAGTCCTTTAGTTGGAATTATATTTATTTCATTTGTTTTAAGTTTGATTAGTACTTTATCTTGGAAGTATTTGACTAATCAAATATTATTAAAATCATTAAGAGAAAGATCAAAAGCAATGAGTTCAGAAATTAAAAAATATAAAATGGATCCTGTCAAATTAAAAGAATCACAAGGTAAATTTGCTAAAGAAAATATAGATATTATGAAGACGCAATACAAACAAAGCTTAAAACCAATGTTAGTAACATTAGTACCTTTTGCTTTAGCTTTTGTTTGGATAAGAAAGGTTTATGAACCTTTTGGTGATGTCTTTTTAGGTATAGGGGGAATATGGACTTACCTTATTTTCTCTATAATATTTAGTATCGTGTTAAGAAAATTGTTAAAGGTATATTAAAAATGGTTCAACCAAAATTTAGATCAAGAAGTTATAGGCGTGTTTATAGAAGACTTCCTACAGGGAAAGTTGCACTTAAATTTGAAAGAAGAAGAACAAGTAAACCCCAATGTAAAGATTGTGGAAAGATTTTAAGTGGTGTAGCTTATGGTAAGAAATCAATTCTTAAGAAATTATCTAAGACACAAAAGAGACCAGAAAGACCTTATGGTGGTGTTTTGTGTAGTCCATGTACTAGAAAAGTTATTGTTATGAAAGCAAGAACAATGGTGATGAAAAATGGTTAAAATTGGAGATGTAGCAGTTAAGACTGCAGGTAGAGATTCTGGACAACTTTGTGTTGTTGTAGATAATATAGATGCTAATTATGTAATGATTGACGGTTTAACAAGAAGAAAAAAATGTAATGTTTTTCATTTAGAATTTATAGGTCAAGTTAAAGTTAAAAAAGGTGCTAATGCTTCAGAAGTTAGAAATGCTTTGAAAGATGCAGGTTTTAAATTTAAAGAACCTAAAAAAGGAAAACCTAAAGAAAAGAAAACTAAACCTGTTCCTTTAAGAAAATCTACTAGTAAAGAAGTTAAAACTGAAGAAGTTAAGAAAGCTACTAAAAAACCTGCTAAGAAGAGTTCTGAGAAATGAATCCTGATTGGAAAGACAAATATAATGAATATCAAATGTTGATGCAACAATTGCAGCAATTAGAACAAAATTCTGAGATTATTGAAAAGCATGTTAGTGATTTAAATTCTTTAAAAGAAAATTTAGGAAATGTTTCAAAAGTTAAAACAAATACTGAATCACTTCTTCCTATTGGCAATGGAATATTTTTAAGAGGAGAATTAAAAGATTCTAGTTCTGTAGTTATGAATGTTGGTGCTGGTGTTCTTCTTGAAAAATCTGTTAAAGAAGCNATTGACAGTGTTGAAAGCCAGCTTTTAGAAGTTAAATCTTTTTTAGATCAACTAAAAAATGAAATAGTAAATACTAGAGAATCTCTTTTTAGTTTACAAGAAGAAATTCAAAGTGCAGCTCAAGAGAAAATGCAAGAGTAAATATATTATCAATAGTATATATTTTCTTTTAGATAGTTTTTATAAACTTTGTAGATCTTTTTTATTTATGACTGATGTTGAAAAAATTAAAACTTATTATGCTAGGCCAGAAATTCAAAAAGAATTTGTTAGACTTTCTCAGAATAGAGAAGTACAAGCTTGGTTTGGAACTATTAGAGGTAGAAGACCAGAAATTGTTAATTTTGAAGGTGATATTAGGGATTTAATTAAACAAGGAATGACTTCTTTTCACATAAGTGAAGAAAGGTGGAAAGATCCTCTTTTACTAGAAGCTGGCTTGAATAAAAGAGATTTAAATGATTTAAGAATTGGATGGGATTGCATTTTAGATTTAGATGCTAAAAATTTAGAATTTAGTATTATGTGTGCTGATTTAATTATTGAAGCTTTAAAATTCAATGATGTTAAAAATTATTCTATTAAATTTTCTGGCAATCATGGATTTCATATTGCAATTCCATTTGAATGTTTTCCTAGTGAAGTTAATGGTGTAAATATTAAAGATTATTTTCCAGATGGAGTTAGAGTTATTTCTGAATATCTTAAAAATATGATTAAAGATTTTTTAAGTGCTAAAATTTTAGAAAAATATTCTTTAGAAAAAGCTGCAATAAGTGTTGCTAAGAAAGTTGAAGATGTTATTATTAATGGAAAATTTGATCCATTTAAAGTTGTTGATATTGACAGCGTTTTAATTTCAAATAGGCATTTGTTTAGATGTGTTTATAGTATAAATGAAAAATCTGGATTAGTTAGTATTCCTCTTAAAAATTTAAAAGATTTTAATATTGAAAATGCTAAAATGGAGAATGTTAAAACTGATATTAAATTTTTAGATAGAGAAAATGTTATTAAAGATGAAGCTAAGAATTTACTTATACAAGCATTTGACTGGGCGAAGAAAACAAATTATATTGAAGAAGTAAAACCTGATAGAAAATTTGAAGCTCCTAAAGTTGCTATAAAACCAGATTATTTTCCTCAATGTATTTTAAAATTAATGACTGGTGTTAAAGAAGATGGAAGAAAAAGAGCTGTATTTATTTTAGTTAATTTTTTTCAAAATGTTGGTTGGTCATTAGAAGACATAGATAAATTTATGATGGAATGGAATAAAAAAAATACTGAACCTTTAAGAGAAGGTTATATTAAAGCTCAAATTAGCTGGTTTAAGAGACAGAAAAAATTAGTATTGCCTCCTAACTGTGATAATCCAAGTTATTATAAAACAATGGGAATTAAATGTGAAGATTCTGTTTGTAGTAAATGTAAAAATCCAGTTAATTATGCTTTAAGAATGTTGAAAATTAATTCTAGTAAAAAAGAAAAATAATTGTAACTTTGTTTTTGTACAAAACATTTAAATATTTGTTTTACTTGGAAGACTTTCGAGGGTAGATATTTTTGGTATTAGCTTTAAGACAAGAAAATGGTGGTAGTTCAAGTGAATTTAAATTTAGTAAGTCTGATCCGTTTTCTACTTTTTTAGAATTAAATTGCGATTTATCAGATATTGGTGGACATCTTAATTTTTTTGGATATCATGCTGTTTTAGCACATCTTGTTTCTTTAGATGGTTTAGATATTCTTGATCAAGCTCAAGACCAACCCAGAGTTTTTGATTTAATGGGCGATCATAGATATTCTATTGCGCTTGATAGATTGCCTGGTCGTGTTAAGTCTGGAAGACCAGAGAGTGGTAGCAAAGAATCATATCGTTTTAATAGAAGTGGAAATAATTTTAATATAATTTATTATCCTGTTGTTGGTGGTCAGGCTACGAAATCTTTAATTGAAATAGAAGGAATTCCTGTTCGTGTTGCTGGTTCTTTAGAATTATTAGCATCTCATCTTTCTTTAATTCCACGTATGAATGATTCTAGACAAGCTAGAGCTTCCAATGTTGCTTTAGTCTATCTTTTAGAAAGAGAAAAATGTGATGTAACTGAAATTGCTAAATCATTACCTAACCAATATGTGAGGGCTCTTACTGCTTCTCTTGAAGATGCAGAAAACAAACCAATTGTAGCTGGTTATAGTCCTAGCAGTTCATATATAAATGATTTATGTGCTGCTTTGAAAAGTATATCTAAACCTATAACTAGATATTTGCCTGTTGATCGTAATGAACTTCGTTTAGAAGCTAGTTCTTCTCAACCCTTGTAATTATCTTGAGTATAACTTGTTTATTCTTTTCATAGATTCTTTAAATTGATTTACATTTTTTGGTCTTGATGTAAAATGACATCTTTCAAAATCAATTAATATTGGTTTATTTTTTTTATTAATTATTATATTTTTTAATGGATTGTGCATTTCTTCTTTATTAATATTTAATTTATCTAAAATTTCACATTGTTTTAAAATTTCTTTAAATATTTTATTTAAATCTTTATTTTCTTTTAAATATTCTTTTAAAATTGTTCCTTCAATAAATTCGTAGCAAACATAATCTGAACTTTCTTCTACAAATTTTGGTCCAATTTTATATTTATTTAATTTTTTTAAGAAAAAAGCTTCATTTCTAATTTTTTCTACTGCTTTTGAATCTGGATTTTTTATTTTTATTGCGTATTTTTTTCTATTTTTTTGAAATACAAATATTAATCCCCTTTTACCTTTTGCAAATAATTCTGGATTATATTTTAAAAATTTTTCAGGTATCATGAAATTACCTGTATGGAAACGTTTATAAATAAATTGTGCTGAATAAGGCTATGGAAAGAGGTGGGTTTAAACTATTCTTATTAATTACTTGTCTTTTAATAATTTTTAGTTCTTTTTCAGTATTTGCTGCTAATGAAACTAACGGTTCTGGTTCTCAGACAACATCTACTGTTACTAATTTAGCTCGTGGAGATTTAAGTAAGTCTTATGGTTGGTTACATGCAAGCATTAGTAATACTTCTTCATTAAGTATTGAAGATAGGGCTTTGTCTAGTATTGCTTTATTGCAAAATTCTCAATTCCAAGTTTCTGGTTCAATAGAAAATTTAAAACGATTAGAGGATGCAGCAAGTAAATGCTGGCCTAGTGGTAATTGTAATGTTAAAGATAGTTCTTTAGCTACTTTAGCTCTTGCATTAAGCGGACAAGATGTTACTGGAGAAGTTACTTGGCTTAAACAAGCAAAGGTTCCTATGGCTCTTGTTGGAGAATGGTGGTTAGTAATTAAAGGTAGTAATGGTCAATGTAAGATTACTTATCCTGGTGGAGATAAAATATTTACTTTAGAAAATGATCGTATTAAAAATCCTAGTGGTTCTTTTACAAGCGGAGAATATTATATTAATTTAAATGAATTAAGTCCTACTTTAGTAAGAACAACTTTACAACCTAAAATTACTGTAAGCTGTGATCCTAGTGTTGGAGATTCAGTTGTTACTTTGGTTTACAAACCAGATAGAAATACTTTCTTTATACAAAAAAGTCAGTCTGGATTAAATTTAGAATTTGTTGTTGCAAATGCTTGTTTTGGCAGTAATGTTCCTGCTAATAGGTGTGATGTAGATAGTACTGCTTATGCAACTTGGGCTTTAAATGAAATTTCAACTATAAACTCAGATACAAGTTTAAGAATTGAGGGTTTAGGAACACATATTTATTTAGAAAATCAAGCTTTAAATCAAAGAAGCAATATCGAATTGCTTGGATTATTAAATAGGGTTTTAATTGCTAGTTCAAGTGCTTCTCCTTCTTTTATAACTGAATTAGTTAAATTACAAAGACCTTCAGATGGAAGTTGGAATGATAATATTTTTGCTAGTTCAATTGCTTTATTTGGTTTGTATGGAACAGATAAAAGTGATTCAGTTTCAAGAGTTATTAATTATTTAAATTCTAAAGTTTCAAATGATGGAAGCTGGGGCAGTAATATTAAATCAACTTCTTGGGCTTTAATTTCATTACATGGTGCTCAATTATCTAGAAACACAGTTACTTTTGGTAGTTCTTCTCCTGGTGGTGCTGATGTTGAAATTTGTGGAGATGGATTAGATAATGATAGAGATGGAGTTTTAGAGTGTGGTGAACTTGAATGTAGAGATAATCCAATATGTATTTGTGATAATGGAATTAAAGATGCTGGTGAAATAGCTATAGATTGCGGTGGAACTTGTGGAACTTGCCCTGCAGATACAGGAGATGATTCATTAGATGTTCCTTTAGATGATTTTACTGATGATACTACTGAACCTGATACTACAAGTGATCCAACAACTGAAGAAGGCGGCAGTTTATGGTGGTTATGGTTATTAATTATTTTAATAGTATTTGGTGGTGGAGGATTTGTATTCTACACTAAATATGTAAAAACTGGAAAAGTAGATTTATCTAAGTTCTTTAAGAAAAAGAATAATAATAAACCTAATTTTGAACAATTTAAAAGACAGACTGAGTTTAAACCAGTTCAACCTAGCCCACAACCAGTAAAACCATTTGCTAGACCAATGAAACCAACTGCGCCTCTGAAAGCTAGACCTTCTAAAGAAGAAGATGAGCTTGATAAATCAATAAGAGAAGCTCAGAGATTGTTGAAAGGATAATGTTATTTAAAAAATGTCTTTGGTTTTTTGTATTTTTATTAACTCTCAATATTGTTAATGCTTCTGATATTAATTTTGATTTTTACAAAGAAGTTTATCATCCTTTTGAAACTTTACAAGTTGAAATTTCTACTGATAATATAACTTTATCTAATGATTTAACAACTTCTAATTTATTATTGAGAGATGTAAATAATAATTCTATTTCTATTGCTAAAAACTTGGTTAAATTTAATAATACATTTTATGTTTATTATTTCGATTTACCAAATTTAGTAAATGGTAGTTATAACTTACTTTTAGATAATATTAATTATTTGAAAAATGGGAATTTATTTATTAGTGATTTTTCAAGTTCTTTTAATGTTGATTCTTCTTCTATTTCTTCAATTAGTGTTAGACCTGCTTATATATTTCAAAATGTTAATGACAATCAAGAAGTTAGTCTTACTTTAGTTGTTAAAAATAATGGAAATAATTTAGCTAATGTTGCTTTATCTAAAGAAGGAGATTTTTTTAATTTAGATAAAAATAGTTTAGTTATTAATCCTAATAATTTTAAAAATGTTTTAGTTACAAGTTCTTTATTTGGCAAGAATAATTCAAGTTTTTATGGTTCTATTAAGTTAGATTATGGTTCTGGAAATTATAATATTCCTTTTATTGTTTTAAAACCTAATTCAATTGTTCAAGTTGAAAATAACAACTCTATAAATTTTACTAATACTTCTACTGTTGATCTTAATCTAAGTAATTCATTATATTTTTCTCATACTTCAAAAAAGAAATTAGACAAACTTGTTATTAATCTGGATTTAAGCGAGTCTTATTCTTCTGGGCAAATTTTAATTAATAACAATGCTAGTGTTGATTTAAATAATCTTAATGTTTTTGTTTTGGGGTTACATAATATGTTTGAAATTAAACCTACATCTGTTAATGTTTTACTCTCTAATAGAAGCACTAGCATTTTAATTTCTTTAAATGAAAGCTTTAATTTTTCATCTGGTAATTTTACTGGCAATTTATTTGTAAATTCTTCTGAGCATGCTACAGGTTCATTACCTTTATTCCTGAATGTTATTGGAAAGAAAAGTGTTATTTCTCCTTTGAATTTAAGTTCTAACAAAACTGTTGTAAATATTACTAATAGAACTTTAATCATAGATGATAGAGAAAAAAGTAATTATACTTGGTTAATTATTGTATTTATAATAGCTTTTGTCGCCTTTATTATTGTTTATTTTGTTTACAAAGGAACTAAGAAAAAAGAAGATGAATTTGATAAATTTGTAGATAGAATAAGAAAATAATTACTCTTCTTTCTTTTCTAGTGATTTTAATTGATTTGTCATATTATTTACTAGGATGTTATAATTATGCAATCTTTCCAGTATTTCATTTATACCAATCATAAATTCACGAGAAGATATACTAATTTTATCCATATCTAATATTTCTATATTTGATGGTAGATAATCAGAACAGAAATATAATAATCTGCTGAAGTCATTTATTTTTAGCTCTACTTCTCCAAAACAAGAAAAGAATTTCTCTTTAATTTTTTCTGCATTATGGACTTTTTCTTTTAAAACTTGTATTCCGTCTTCTTTTTTTAGTTTTTCTATTATTTTTCCAGTTATATCTTTAACATGTTCTTCTGGATAACCTAGAACTTCTATTACTGCTCTTATTGTGAATACCATTTTTGTGCTTGTTCTTTTATTTGTTTTAGTGTGCTTTTCTTTGTTATAAAGGTTATAATTAATGTAACTAAAATAGCCACTAATGTATAAACACCTATTTTTTTGGCCTTTATATTGCTTGATTCATATACTATATGGCCTGTGATGGGGTTTAATTCTTGATTTATAAGATTTTCGGAGCTGTTTTGAGTTGAATTTTGCAATATTATTGCGTTATTTGCAGTTTGATTTACACATTCGTTTATTATAGTTATATTATCTTTTATTAAACTACTATTTGAATTTATTATTAGTGTGTAATTATTCGGGATTATATTGCAATTTTCATTTATTTTATTTAAAATTGTTAAATCTGTATAATTATATTTGTTTAAAATCAATTCTGTTTTGTTTGTTATATTTTCTATTTCTGTTGTTATTGTGTAATTACTTATATTTCCAGTATAAACTTTTAGATTTATAGTTAAATTTTCTCCTAATTTTAATTTTTTATTTCTTGGAATAATTTCTTTTAATGTTAAGTTTGAATTTGGTTCTTTTTCTACTTCTATAAAAACTTTCAACTCATTGTATGTATTGTTGTTTATATTTATACAATTTAATGTTGTTAAATTATTTTTTATTACTAATGTTGAGTTATTATCTAATTTTGGTGTATATTGTTTGGCTAAAGTGTTTTTAGTTATTGTTTTGTTTTTTATTATACTTCCATTTAAATTTTCTATCCAGTATTCTATATCAAAGTCAATACTTTTATTATTTAGAATGTTATTTATTGTTATTTTTTCTCCGTTCTTGTAGTATTCTTTGTCTGTTGTTAGATTTAGCTGAATATTACATGAATTTTCTGGTAATTCTATTTCTTCTTTAATTGTTTCATTATTTATACAAGAGCAGTTACATTGTTGTGCATTTATTAAAGGTATAAAGATCAATGCTAATATTATTGGAATTAAATATTTCATAGAACTAACTAGAATTTAACCTTAAAAAAGATAATTCGGAAATTTCCGAAAACTTTTCAACTAAACTTTTCTTTTATGAAATCTCTAAAACTTCTTTTTCCTTTCCATTTTTCTTGATCTGTTTTGAATTTATGTTTTACTTCTGCTTCTAAATGTGTTAATGCTTTATGAACTGCTTTTTTTAAATCCCAATCTCCTGATAATTCAGTATCTTTAGACTTTGTACTTAAATTTGAAGAAGTTGTTTCTAGAAGCATACTAACATTATATCTTTTTCCCTTTCCTTTTTTTGAAGTTTTTATATTTACTTTTAATTCTGAATCTTCTTTTAACATTCTTTGAATTTTAGGATATTCTTTTTCTATTATTTTATTTAGTATGTCTATTTCTAATGGAGTTAAATCTGATAATCCACTAAATTTTATATTATTTTGTAAGTTACTCATTTTTTGCTAACACCTCAAATTTTATTCCTATTTCTTCTGCTAATTTTAAGGATATACTTAGATTTGAATTTTTTGTTTTTTCTAGTTGATGTGGTTTTAGGAAAAACCAACCTTTATTATTAAACCTTATTCCAAACCAAGCTTCTGCTCCAAATTTTTCTGCAAACTTTATTATCTGATCTGCGTCTTCTTGGTATAAATATCTTATTGTTCCTTTTACAGACTTACACTCTATTGCTAGTTTTCTTTTTTCACTTCCAGCTAAAACATCTGGATTTGGTTCTTTTGTTAAACCTGAGCCTGCTACCCTTATAGCTGCCCAATCTTCTCTTTTATTAAATAATTGAACTAATTCTCTTTCAGTTCTAGAACCTTTAACTTTAGACATCTCTTTTCACCACTTAGAATTGTTAAGGTTTAGAAGTATAAATAGTTTTTTGATTTATTTACCCTTTCTTGCTTTTGCAACAATGAATGCCTTTTGGTCTTTTATAATCTGTTGTGCTAATTCTACTAAAAGTTTTTCAGCAAATTTTACATCTTTATATGTTTTCTTTGGCATCTCTCCCACTTCTTTTTTAACTCTTTCTAATATTTCTGCAACTTTGGCTCCAACTTCTTCTGTGCTTGCATCGAAGATCTGTAATCCAGGAGATAAATCATCATCACGTCCTAAATCGAATCCAAGATACCAATGTTTTTTCTCTCCTTTAAACTCTTTATCATAGTGTTTAGCAAATCCTGTAAAAGAAAAATCCATAAATTTTGGAATATAGGCTTCGTTTGTATCTTTTTCATAATAAACATTTCCTTCAGGTACTCCAATATAGCATACTAAATTTCCTGCTGTTTTATCTCTTCTTATTATACAACGTAAAAGAATTAAATCTTCACGATAAATAAATTTGATAAAATCAGGTTCTTTGTTCCATACTCCTTGAATCCATCTACTTTTGTTTACTAAATCATAAACTTCTCTTCTTTCTTTTATAGAACCCATGTACTCATTGGCATTATCAATTATAAAAGGTTTTTGATGATAAAAGAATTAAAAATATTATTATTTATTTGATCTTGCTTTAGAAACTAGAAATGCTTTTTGCTCTCCAATTATTTTCTTTGCCATTTTTACAAGAACTTCTTCTGCAAATTCTAAACTTTTGTAAGTTGCCCCCACTCCTAATTTTATTCCTGCTTTTTCAGCCAATTCAATGACTTTTGCAGTGAATGGATTTTCCTCTAAATCTATCACTTGATTTCCTGGCGATATATCTTTATCATGTCCAAAATCAAATCCAAAATACCAATATTCTTTATCTCCAAAAACCTTATCAAAAATTTTGTTAAATTTTGAATAGGTTATATCTGGTTTTTTAATAATTCTAAGAAATTTTATATAATTTAACCTATAGTATATATTATTTTTTTCTACTCCTACATAACCACACCAATTACCTAGAGCTGGATTTCTTTGAAGTAAACAAGGCAACCTTATTAGGTCTTCTTGATAGAAAAATTTGACAGCATCTGGTTCGTTATCCCATGCACCACGAATCCACTTTTTCTTATCAATTAAACCATAAACTTCTTCTCTTTTTATTTTAGAACTCATATTATTTTATAATTAAATTTGTATAAAAATCTTTTGTAAATAAAAAAAGAAATAATCTAGAAACTTATAAGTCTCTAGGTTGAATTGTACTTCTTTTGTTTTCTTTAGCTCTTCTACATGCTTCTTTAATTAACATTTCTACTTTTTCACTAAGAGCATCTGCAAAATCACCAGAAACATTCATTCCTTTAGCTACGTCTTTTATTTTACTTCTTACTACAACTAATTCGCCCATTTTATTCCCTCCATTTAATCTTCTTGGAAAAACAAGAAATGGCTTATTCAGCCTTTAAACCTCGTTTTTCATTAAAATTACACTAAAGGCTATTTATAAAGTTTTCTTCGAAGTTTTATTCAAACAATTTGAACTGTTTAGTTAATTTTTCAACATCTTGTTTTTTTCCAAATACTAAAACACCTAAATATTCAATTTCATCTAATTCTTTTTGTTGAGTTTCAACAATAACTTTTCTATCGTCTGTTGTTTTAATCATTTCTCTTGTAAATTCTGAAACTTCTAAACCAGATTCTTTTGCTTGTTTTACTAAATCTAACAATTCATTATTTGATTTTGTTTCTTTTATCATTATTGCATGCTGGATATTCAAATTTATTTCTTTATTATCTTTGGTTTTTATTTTATCTTGTAAGAATAATTTTCTTCCTTCTCTAGCTCCAAATGCTGCATTTAAATGAGCTATTGTATTCATTTCTTCCCATTTTTTCAATTCTAAACCTTTATTTACAATTGCTACCGCTATATTTGTTTCTTTAGATTTTGAAGTTTGAATTTCTTCTTCTTTGTTTTCTGGTCTCATTGTTGGGAATAAAATTACATCTCTAATTGATTCAGCTCCTGTTATTAGCATTACCATTCTATCTACACCAATTCCAATACCAACATTTGGTGGTAGACCAATTTCTAGAGCTCTAATATAATCTTCATCCATTGGATGAGCTTCTTCATCTCCACCACGACCTTTTTTTGCTTGTTCTTCTAAAAGTTTTTTTTGTAAAATGGGATCTGTTAATTCTGAATAACTATTTCCAACTTCCATTCCATTAATAAAACCTTCAACTCTTTCTATGAATTCTGGATTTTTTCTATGTGGTTTTGATAATGGACAAGATTCTTTTGGATGATCTATAATATGTGTTGGTTGTATTAATTTATTTTCACATAATTCTTCGAATAGTAACATCATCATTTCTCCTTTAGTTGATTTACCTTCTGATTCTATATGGTGTCTTTTTACTAAATCTAATATTTCTTTTTCTGAAAGATCATCTACATCTATATCTGCTAATTCTTTAAGTGCATCTTTTATAGATAACTTTTTCCAAGGAGATTTTAGATTTATTTGTTTTCCACTATATTCTATTGTTGTTGTTCCTAGAACTTTTTTTGCAACATATTCCCACAATTCTTCTGTTAATTTCATTGCATCATTATAATCTTTATATGCCCATTGTATTTCCATCATTGCGAATTCTGGATTATGTGTTTTATCTACACCTTCATTTCTAAAACAAGAACTAAGATCATAAATTTTTTCAAAACCACCAACTATTAATCTTTTCAAATCTAATTCATATGCAATTCTCAAATACATAGGTATATTCCATGCATTAATTTTAGTTACAAATGGTCTTGCATTTGCACCACCATATTGTGTTTGTAATATTGGAGTTCTAACTTCTAAGAATCCCCTTTCATCTAGAAATTCTCTTATTGCTTTGTAAATTTTTGCTCTTTTTAGAAAAACTTCTTTTACTTCTGGATTTACTATTAAATCAACATACCTTTGTCTATATCTTATTTCAGTGTCTTTTAATCCATGCCATTTTTCTGGTAATGGACGTAATGCTTTAGCTAAAAATGTTAATTTTTTTACCCAAATAGAAACTTCTCCTGTTTTTGTTTTGAAAACTATTCCATTTATTCCTATAATATCGCCCATATCTAATTTTTTAAATAATTCATATTGTTCTTGTCCAATATCATCTTCTCTTATGTAAAATTGTATTTTTTCAGTTGGATCTTGTAAATGCGCAAAAGAAGCTTTTCCCATTCTTCTAATAGTCATAACTCTTCCTGCAAGAGAAACTTCTGTTTTTGTTTTTTCTTCATTTATTAAAGTTGAAAATTCTTTTAAAATATTTTTAGCATAATGCGTAATATCATAAGAATAGGGATATGCTTCTATGCCTAGTTGTTTTATTTCTTCTAATTTTTGTAATCTTTGATCTATCAATGCTTGTTCTGGATTTGTCATAAAAACATTGTTGTTTTATAATTTAAAAACTTATCTCTTGAATACAATAATATAGAATTCTTGGTTCATATAATTAATTTTGTATTCTTTTTCTTTTTTGAATTTGTATTTTGCAGTATGTCTTTCTAGATCTTTTGGAGCTGCTGTTAATATTGTTATTGCACCTTTTTCTTTTAATAAAAATTCTGCTTGAAAGAAAAATTCTTGCAGTAATTTATCTACTTTATTTTTTGATATTGTTTTAGTTGCATGAATTGGAAATGTTATTATCTTATCTACTGCATTTTTTCCAAATTTATGATCTATCCAATCAATATCTTGTCTACTAAAATCTATTTCTTTGTTAATATTTACTATTTTTGCATTTATTTCAGCTGATCTAAGATTATATAATAGGCTATCTGAAGCATAAATATTTAATTTATTTTTATTTATTTTTTCCTTATAATTAAAATCTAATAATTTCGTAAATGCTAATTTTTCTAAGTGTAATTTATTAACTGGAATGTTCTTTAAATAAAATGCTGCTTCTATTGCTATTTCTCCAGATTTACAAAATGGATCTAAAATTATATCTTTTTTTTCTACTTCTGAAATTCTTAGAATACAATAAGCTAGACAAGGATTTATTGATTGAGGTATTAATTTTATTCTATAAGGTCTTTTGCTTAAATTAATTCCCGAAAAATCTATACCTACTAAACAATCATGATTTATTATATCTACTAGAACTATTGTAATTGGATTTTTTAAATCTACTTTTATTTTATTATCTTTATTTATTACATCTCCAAATAATTTTTCTACTTCATTAGAACTAAATCCATGTTCTCCCTTTCTATTGCATTTTACTGCAAATGAACCTTTTATTTCTGGAAATTTTATTTTTTTAATTTCATTTTCTAAACTTTCTAGATCTTTAAACTTTAATTTTTCTATAAATTTGTAAACTTTTAAAGAAGATCTTGTTTCGTAAGTAAAATTTGCTAATTCTTTATCATCTTTTATTTTGAATTTTACTCTTCCTGGTAAAACTATTTCTGAATCTTTTTTTAGAATTTCTTTAATTTCTAATTTTGTTATTTCTTCTAAATTTGGTATACATTCAGCTATTGCTTCCATAATTGAATTTAACTAGAAGTATTTAACAGTCTTTTGTTTTATCTTTTAATCCTGAACGGATGTCTTTCTATTTTTTCAATTGGTGTTTTTGCTTTATCTTCAAAAGAAATCTTTTGGATTGGGCTATTTATTAATGGTTTTTCACTATAACCTGACTCTAAAACTATATTGTACTTGGGTTTAGGTTCAAAACTTATAGGTTGATCACTTCTGTATTTTTTGTAAACACTTAAATTTCTTCCATTATATTGAGCTACATAAACTCCCGATACTTCAATCACTGCTGGAGGTATTATTCCAAAATCTGGCAATGCTATTTTTCCTTCTGTTGACAATACCTTTGCAACTAAGTCTTCAGCCCATTCCCCTGTTGGTATTTCTCCAGGAATAGTTTTTCTTATTTCCGCTAAGGTTATACCGTGTGCTATAAGAAATTTCTCTGCAGTTTCTATACTTGCTAATTGAGGTGTTTCTCCTTCGAAATTTCTTAGTACTTGACTAACATAATTTATTTTTGGCATACAAATGTTTAATAGTAAATATTTTTAAATCTTTCGACATTTAGAAGTAGTACTTTTATTTAAATAAAAAAAAGAAAAAAAGCTAAACATCATTAATTTGATGTAATAGCTACTATTGCTTTAATGGATGCAATAATTGCTGCTGGTACTACAAAAACACCTATATGTAATAGTATTCTTGTTAACCAACCAAAAGTTGATCCAAATCCGCCTACTGCTGCACCAAATGTTGGTACTGCAACTAGTAATGCTATACAAGCTACTAAGAAAGGTACTATTTCTTTCTCTGTAACATTTAAGAAGCCTACTATAACTCCTAGTACAAGTAGTACTCCAATTACCCAGGGAGTTCCTGCTGTAGATGGAATTGCTCCTAAGATCAACGCAATTACAGCTCCAATAATGAATGACCAAGCGCCAATCATGCCTAGAGTTGAACCTTTTGCCATATTTTTAACCTCCTTTGATTTTTTACTTATCATGATTCTTTAGAACTTGATTTTTAGGTATTTAAAGCTTCAGTTTTTACGTATTTATTGACGAGTGGTAATAAAAACATATATTTTTCTTTAGAAATAAAAGGTTAATCTTAAAAATCTTTTTCTCATTTTTTTATTATGGGAATAGAAGAATTAGAAAAACTTGTAAATAAAGCAACTTATAGAATTGCTATTGTAAATGGTGCTTCTCCTCTTGATCCTTTTCTTGGCGATAAAATAAGAGAAGAAGGTTATATTGCTATGGAAAGACTAGGTCCAAATGTTTCTTTGGGTGATCCCACACTTACTAATTTTTCTTCTTCTTTATTATATACTGGACCTGATTTTGTAATTGTAAATTATAAGGATAGAGACCAAGGTGGTGTTCTTTTTGATAATTTGGATATTGTGAGAAAAGCAATGGGTACTCCTGCTCATATGGTGTCTGCTCAATATGCTAGTGATCGTTTTGATATTTTATTAGGCGGTATTAATCTGGGGAGATCTTTTAAATTTATATATCATGATTTAGATGAAATTCGAGAAATATTTCTTAAAAGCAAGATTAAAGATTTACTTCATGTAAACCTTGTTGATCTTTGTAATTTGTTAAAGAAAGCCGTCTTTAAACCGGATAACAAACCATTTGAGCCTGAAGTTAAACTTAAACTTGTTTCATTTTATGGCGCTTTAGGAGAAGTCCAAACTAGTGATCCAGATGAATCATTATTAATTCAAAATTTTCGTACTAGGTTAAAAGGTATTTACTCTGTATTATATAATAGAGATATTAATGGTATTAGTTATATAGGCAATAGACCTGATGTTAGAATTGCTACTGGATCAGATGAAAAATTAGACATCCCATCAATATTTGGTGTAAAAATTATAGGTGAAGCTTAGAATTCTTTAGCAATATAAATACTATCTTTAGATTCAATTATTTTAACTTTTACTCTTGCTCCAATTTGTTTATTACAATTAACTATTGTAACTGATCTATTATTTGCTCTACCTACCATTTCATTTTTTATCCAACCAGGCATTACAACTTCTACTGTTATAGTATCTCCTCTTCTAAATTCTAAAGGTATTTTTTTAGATCTATAAACTTTGAAATCTGCTGGACCTATTTTCAATTTATGATTGTGTTTCTTTTCTTGCTCTTCTAAATACCTATAAAATTTAAACCAATTTTGTTCTTTTACTTTTTTTATTTTTCTAGAATATTTGTAAACTTCGTATTTCTGTATAGAAATTCTGCAATTTATTTCTTTTGCGAATTCAATTAAATTTTCAATTTCTTTATCATTAATATTTGGTAAATAAACTGGTGTTAAGTTTAATTCTATTTTTGATTTGTTAACTAACTTAGCATTTTCTAAAATTTTAGTTAAATTATATATCTTAGAACCAAATAACTCTTTTGATTGATCAACATTTAAAGAATGAACTGAAAGATTAATTCTATCTAATCCTGCTTCTTCTAGATCTTTAATTAGTTGAGGTGTTAATAAAGTTCCATTACTTTGCATTGTTATTAATTCAATACCTGGAAGTTTTTTGCATTCTCTTACTAACTCTATAATATTTCTGTAAGCAGATGGTTCACCGACAGAATCTATATTTATTTGATTTACTTCATTATTTTTTAATCTGATTACTTCTTTTATCCAATCCATTAAATAATCTAATTCTACTTCATAATTGTAAGGATGAATATCATATGAATTTGCTGATGTTGAACAGAAAGTACATTTCATATTACATGCTGTTGAAGCTCTAACTTGCAGCAAAGAAGATCCTCTATCTATTACTCCTACTTGTATAATTCCAATTAAAGGAATTCCTGAATTTCTATCTATTTTTATCAAACCTTTAAATTTTGGTTCTTCTTTAATTATTTCTAGTTGTCTCATATACTAACTATTTTGGAAAAGGTTAAAAATCATGCTATTTGAATTATACCTATGAGTAATTCGGATATTGCAGATTTGCTAATTGAGATGTTTAATGGAAAACAAGAAGCAAGCCAAATAGGAAATTGGTCAATCTCTAATTATAATTCTCCTATGAGTTTAGAACTTTTATACAAAACCGGTAAAGCAGTTTATGGATTCTGGGTTAGTAGGACACGTTTGAATAACATTAAATTAGACAATATTCATCGAGAGGCTAAAATAGGAGAAGGAACACCATCACTTAAAGAACTTGAAGAAATTTTGATCTTAACTGCTAGAAAAATAAATAGTAAAATCGTGGTTGTCTTTCCTAAGTTTGATCAAGAAGATACTGCTCGTTGGCTAGAAAAAAATAATTATAATTCTGAAATAGAAGAGGGCGAAACTTATTACTATAAAGAAATCTCATAAAATTATATAAATACCTAATTAGTTCAACAGTCTATAATGGTCTTAGGTAAGATTATAGGAAAAAGTGGTACTAATGAATTCTATTTTTTAGTAGAAGATAGTGCGAAGAAGTTTATGTATGTTAAAGCAAAGCATACAGAAGGATACTGGGTTTTGGCTCAAGTTGTGGATATTCAGAAAGAGAAAGATGAAACTAAGGCAAAATGTAATGTTATGGGTTATAGGGATAAGATTGGTATTTTAAGAAATTTAAGAACTCCTTTAGAACCCAATACTGAAATAATTTATGCAGATGATGATTATGTTAAAGATGTTCTTGGATTAAAAGAAAGTAAAAGAGGAGCTTATGTTGGTGTTTTAGAAGATAGAGAAAATATTAAAGTTTATTTAGATTTGAATAAAATAATTACTAAACACTTAGCAATACTAGCTAAATCTGGATCTGGTAAATCTTTTTTTTGCGGAGTTTTACTTGAAGAAATTTTAGAGAAAAAAATTCCAGTTCTTGTTATTGATCCTCATGGGGAATATTCTAGTTTGAAATTTCCAAGCAGGGATGAAGATATTTTGAAAAAATTTGGATTAGAACCTAAAGGATATTTTAAACAAATTCAAGAATATAGTCCAGATATTGAAAAAAATCCTGAAGCTAAAGTTTTGAAGTTAGCTGCTAAAGGAATGACTGGAAGTGAATTAATGCATATGCTTCCTGCTAAATTAAGCAGCAGTCAAATGGGATTACTTTATGGTGCTTTAAGTGATATTAGAAAAATTGGTGACTTTGATCAATTAATGGTTAGTTTGCAAGGTGAAGAAAATAATGCTAAATGGACTTTAATTAATGTAATTGATTATTTGAAAGGCTTGAATATATTTTCAGATACAGAAGCAACTAAACTTAATGATTTAGTTGGTGTTGGTAAATGCAGTATTATTAATTTAAGAGGAATACCACAAGAAGTTCAAGAAATTATTGTTTATAAAATAATTAATGATGTTTTTAATGCAAGAAAAAGAGCTGAAATTCCTCCTTTCTTTCTTGTGGTGGAGGAAGCGCACAATTTTGCACCAGAAAGAAGTTATGGTGAAGCTAAGAGTTCTTCTATAATGAGGCAGGTTATTGCTGAAGGTAGAAAATTTGGATTAGGTGTTGCAGTTGTAACTCAAAGACCTGCTAGAATTGAAAAAACTGTTTTATCTCAATGTAGTACACAAGTAATTTTGAAAATAACAAATCCTAATGATCTTAAATCTATTAGTAGTTCTGTTGAAGGAATAACTTCTGACACTGAAAAAGAAATTATTAATTTACATATTGGAACAGCAATGGTTATTGGTATTGCAGATATGCCTTTGTTTATTGATGTTAGACCTAGAATGACTTTGCATGGTGGAGAAAGCATTGATGTTGTTGGAACTTTTGCAGATGCTAAAGTTGATTATTCTGCTAAAGAAAATGTTGTTTTAGAAGAGAACGAAGAGATTAAGAAAAAACAATGGAATGATACTGGAAAAGAAGTTATTAGTATGATCAGGCCTAAGGTTTCTAGAGATGATATAACTAAATTAGTTAATAAAAAAATTGAAAGTTTGAAAGCTATTATGATCCCTTGTTATATGTTAACTTGCGTTAAAGGTGAGGATAATTTTAATTTACTTGTGAATGTTCATAATGGACAAATTGTAAATGATTTAGAACGAGGAATTGGTAGAAATTTTATTTTAGATTTTGAAAAATTAAGTAAAGATGAAATGAAAGTTTTAGCTTCTTGTATTGAATTAAATAAAAAAATTAATGCTGCTGATATATTTGCTAGAACTGGTTTACAGTTTTCTAAAGCTTTAAATCTTTTAAATGATTTAAGTAATAAAGGATTTTTAACTTTAGATGGAAAGGATTTTGCTTTAAATGAATCTGTTAATAATTTATTGAATATTAAAAATTTAGCTTGTTTTGAGAAAAATGAATTTATTCCTTTTGAGTTTGATTTAAAATTAGATATTAAATATGATATTAATAAAGTAATTTCTATAATTAAGAATTTTGCTGATGTTCAAAGTCATAAAGAATGTAATCTTGTAAAATATGAAGTTGTATATGCTAGGGTTTAATTATTTTGTGTCTAAAATTATTGGTAATCTAACTTCTGCTTTTGGTCTATATTTATTTAGCTCACATAAAGGGCCTATTGGTTCTAGTTCAAATGATAATTCTACTGTTCTTTGATAAGGGCAGGTTCCTTGATATGCACACTCAGTTGCATTTAATGCCTTTATTGGTCTTTCATAACTACAAATAGAATTTTCAATCCTTCCTTCTAACCTTATTGCTTCTACCATTAATTTAGTTATTAAGAAAGTCTTTTAAGCTTTTTTAAAGTGAGGATAGACTTCTGTTTCCATTAAAACTTTATTTGTTTTAACTGCTACGCCTTTAGAATTACTTATTATTTCTTCTGATGTTAGTTGTGCTTCACCTAAAGATACTAATTCGTCTTTTAAAGTAAACACTGCAACTAGATCTTTTTTTTGTATTTTAGAATTTAATTTTGTTATTCCTGGAACTGTTAAATTTGCTCCATGACATATTGAATCTACTGCACTATCTTGTATCCATATTTTTGGCAAATTACTTACTGCATATTCTAAAGGTTTTAATATTTTTTTTAATTCTTTTTCATTTCCTTCTTTGTAAGATTCATATGCATCTTTTATATCTTGCAATGAATAACATTCTTTATCATTAAATGGTCCTGATTTTGTTCTTACTAATTGCTGCATGTGTCCATTTGTTCCTAATGTTTTCCCCCAAGAAACACAATTACTTGATACTATTCCATTCTCAATTAAAAAATTACGATTTTTATCTACAGTTACATCATAGACATATCCTTTAAATGGAACTTCTCTTATTTCTCGAATTTCCTCTAATGTAAAATCAGATACTTTAGGTAAATTATTATTAATAAGTCTTAATTTTTTATATATATTTTTTGTTATTTGACGTTCATATTTGGTCATCTTATAATAATTTCCACCTAGAATTACATTTAATCCTTTGATTTCTTTTAAGTATTTTTTTCTATCTTGTGGTTCATATAAGTAATCTTCTGGGTTTTTATTAATATTCTTAAAATATTCTTCAATATTCTTCAACCTTTTTTTCTTTAACGGATGATTTGATCCAATTTCTCTACAAAATTTTAATTTCGAACTTGGATCTATTAATTTTATATCATAAAAATCTGAATAAATTTTATTTTTCTTATTATATGCTTTTCTTATTACTATTATGTTTTGTATATTTAATTTTAATAACATTTGATGTATTCTCTTTATATTTGAATAATTTATGCAAGAAAACTCTATTCTTGTATGTTCCAGATCATTATTGACATAACCATCTCCGTCTAAATAACCCCTCAAAAAACTTTTAATTAGGTTATTTTCTAATTCAGTTATACTTTTAAAATCATTTTTTTTAAATGGACTTTTAATTCCTAATTTTGCACATAAAGTAGCTAATAAACTATTACTGCTTGTGATAACCCAGGATCCTTTCTTAAATTTTTTACTAACTTTTATATTTGGAAATAATTTTTTAATTGTGTTCTCAAATATTTTTATTATCTCTTTATTTGTATTTGAAAACTTTATTCTTGTGTGCCTTATTGTCTTTTTTTCTTTAGTGTTATTTCCATCCGAAGCTATTAAACCAATTAAATAAAGTAAATCTTTTGATAATTTTGGATTAATCTTTATTATTTTTCCTTTTTCAGTTTTAAAACAATTTAATTGATTTTTTACCTCTTCATACATTCCTGCTAATTTTAAATGTTTTATCCTTATATCTATTTTATAATTTCCTACAAATGGTTTTCTATCTAGTCTGGTTTGTCTATAAAATTCCCTAATGCTTCCATATTTTTTAATTAACTCTTCTTTACATCTATCTTTAATTAAATCATTGTGCACATAATATTCTTCATCTATTAATTCTGCTATACAATATTCTTTACTTATATCTGGAAATGAATTTGATCTAAATAAATAATCTCCTAACTTTAAATTTCCTGCTTTTTCCATCGTCGGCCCATTGTCTGTTGATTTAAGTAATTCGTGATCTGGAGTTACTTTAATCTTTATTCTAGAATAAGTTGTTATTTCTAGTAATGATTTATTAAATGGTATCTTTTGAAAATCTATTATTTTTGTAGTCGTGATTTTATTATTATTAAAACAAAATAATATTAATTTTTCTTTATTTTCACATATTTCTTTGATTGTTTTTATTCCTTTATTAGTTATTAACTCTGTTTCGGGTGCTAAACAAAGCGTTCTAATATAAGTCCCTGCTTGGCAGCCAACTTTGAATAAAACATCTTGATCTTTAATTTCAAATACTTCTAAATAATAAATATCTCTGTCTCTTAATTGTCTTTTTACTGCTGATTTTACTGGAGGTAATTGAGTTATTTTTCCAATAAACTCTTTTGAAGTTTTATGAATTTTAGATATTTGTGCTGGTGCATGTAAATGCATTAAACAAATATATTCTTTTTTTGATTTTAGTAAAGCTTCCATCACTTTTGTTGCTTTTCCTATTGCAATTGGTAAGACTCCTGTTACTGCAGGATCTAAAGTTCCACCATGTCCCATTTTTTCTACTTCTAATGCTTTTTTTGCATAATCAGAAACTTGATGTGAAGAAGGACCTTCAACTTTGTTTAGGGCAAATACAGAAGATTCTAGTAATTCTTTTATTGTTCTTGATTCTGGAGATTTTCCAAACTTAGGATCTGTAGTTGCTTCTTTCTTTGTTAGAATTTCTCTACTTATATCTTCAAATGGTAAGTTCATTTTAATAATTGATAATAGAAAGTATTTAAAAAATTACTTTTTTCCTTTTTTACCAGTTTCACCAATTATTCTTCCTTGTACTTCACTTTTTTCTGCTAATTGTTCTTTTAATTTTACTTTAGAAGTTGTTGGTTTTTGGATAGTTTCTTTATCATGTTCTTTTTTATGATGTAATTCTTCTTCTTTTCCTAATTCTTTGTTAAGTTCTGCTTCTTTCTTTTTCTTTACATCAGATTCTTCTTTTTTCTCTGCTGCTTTTTGAACTTCAGCTTTAGTTTTCTTTCCTTCCTTAGGTTTTTCCTTTGGAAATTCGAAACCTGGAAGTTCCACATAAGAAATTCCGTCTTTAACAATAGCTTTAACTTCTACTTTGGATGGAGGATTTTGTCTACCATTTTCCCAAACTTTTAAATTTAATTCTGGACCTATTTTTACTATTTTAGTTTTAAGGTGCTGCTGCATGAAATATTTTATTCCATTAATTGATCTTTTTCCTCTTTTGTAAATAGGAGCATTTAGAAATTCTCTTCTTAGATTAATTATGAATTTTTTTTCTTCAGTCATTTTTATGCCCTTGTTTTGCTCTTACGCCAATTTCTTTTCTTAGTTGTGTATCTTGATGGATGAACTTTTTTTAAACCTTTATTTATCTTAGGTACTATCCATATTGGTGCCCACTTAGTTTGTTTTCTTGCTTTTGCAAGTCTTAACTTTTTAGCTTTTGGTTTAAATCTTGCCATTTTCTTTTAATACTGTATTTTTATCAACTAATGATCTTCCCTTAGGTGTTATTATTCTTCCTTTGTGAATTGTATCTTTTTTGTATTCAGTAAATCCTGCTTTGTCTAACTGCTGTAAAACTGTTCTAATTATTTTTCCTGAAGCTCTTTTGAATCTTTCAGGTGCATGACCTCTGTTTTCTTTTGAACCATATTTTACTCTTAATTTTGAGACACCAATTGGTCCTCTTTTGTAGATTGTAACTAGAACTGCTGCAGCTCTTATATAATACCAGTCTGGATTTTCAGGTGTTCTTTGTTTACCTGAACTTGTTTTTACAAATCTTGTCCATTCTGGAGCTTTAATACTAGATTTTAAAAGAGATCCTATTTTTTCTATTGATTCTTGTGTATTTCCGTCGTATATTGTTGCCATGTTATGTGCTCCTTGCGGAGTAAGTGAGTTGTTTAACTCTTTAAGATACAAACTGGAATTTTGAGAGCTTTAAAAAGGTTTCTATGTCTTGTTTTAGAATAACCTATTTAATAAATAGTAGACAATTATTCCAAAAACTAGCGCTAGTATTATTACTATTATCACTATTTTATAACTTTTAGGAAAATCTTCTTCATCTTCCATTTCTTCATCGTTTACTTGGCTATTTTTATAATCCCTATTAGAGTTTATTTCTTTACTTTGTACTATTTTTCCTTTTTCATGCCAGTAATTTTTGATCCTTTCATTTTCTCTTATTTCTCTTTCCTTTTGTTGTTTTTTTAAATATCCTTTCGAGTTTGCTACTTCTTTAATAATATAATCATATTGAATTGCAGTTTTTTCGAGTTGTTCTTTATAAAATTTCGTGAATCTTGTACAAGGATGTCCTAATTCTGGTTTGCTCCACCAATAACTTTTTTGAATTGTTTTTGGCAAATAATCATAGACATCATCGTTAGCGTTTCCTATATGCACTGGTTTTGCATTTACATGTGCTTCACAGAATTTTTCTTCGCAACATTTACAGATACTGTTACTTTCTAATGGACATTTGTAACGATTACATTTTTCCATCAAATTTTATTAATTTTATTATTATTAAATTTAACTAAGGCCTCAACACGCATCTAAAACCAATTGATGTTGAAGGTTCAGTTGCTTCTTTATAATTATTTATTCTTGTTGCTTCTTCTGGAAGATTCCAAGCTCCACCCATTACAATATATTTATTTTTAGGACTTTTAGTTTTTGTCCATTCAGCAACATTTCCACCCATATCTAAAACTCCATGTAAACTAACGTCTTGTTTATAAGTTCCAACTTCTATTGTTTCAATCATTAAATTGTTTAATTTCCCAAAATTAACTTTAGGTGGTACTGTTGTTGGTTCTTCATTCCCCCATGGATAATTTCTTCTATCTAAACTAGTTCCTGTAGAATCTATCCATTCTTCCAATGTTGGAAGATCTTTAGAAACACTTTTACAATAAGCAAGTGCTTCATCTTGAGAAATGCAATTTATTGGTTTTCTAGAATTTTTTATTAATTCACTTTCTGGATCAAATTCATAATCAAAATTACTTTTTCCGTTTTTGCATTTTGTTTTGTAAGTTCCTAGATTTTCAGATCTCCTATAAGCCGCATATTCTTCTTCAGTAACTTCTAATCTGTCAATTGTGAATGGAAATACTCCTGGAATTTTTATTCCAGTTAATTCTATTTCTTGTCTTTTAACTTCTCTTTCTATTGCTTGCTCATAAATATTTTCTGGCATAGAAACTGTACATTTACAAGAATAACTTTTATTTAATCTTATTAATCCTAATAATAATTCCTCTTCTACTTTACATTCTAGAGATTCAGTTTTCAATCCATTTACTGTTAGGCTTGTTAAAGAAACTTGATCTGAATTATTTTCTTGCTCTGATGAATCTTTTTTATATTTTATTATGTCAATATCTCTAGATCTTATTTCTGTTGAAATTTCTCTTGCTATTTCTTCTTTTGCTTCATTACAAGCTGATTGTTCTGCTTCTTTTTTTGAATGTTTTTTATCTTCGTTTGTTTCTCCAGTTCTGTAAATTCTATTTTCAACTTTTGTGTTATTTTCTATAGGTGTTAAATTCTGAGTTAATGTTTTGCATGAAACTATTAAAGATAGTAAACTTGCTAAAATTCTCTTTTTCATATAAATGTTTTATTTTTTACTTTTAATAGTCTTGTTTTGAAATTTCTGAAAAGTTTTCGGAATTTATTACTTAATATTTTTTAATTAAGATTTTAATTTATTATTATGAAATATCAAGATGATATTAATTGGTTGGGAAAGATTCTTTTAGCAGGATATCTTTTCGGTGCTACTTTTATTGCTTGTGAATATAATAAAGCTTTAGAAGCTGTAAAAAATGCTGGGGAGGTTTCTTGCAGTCAATTGAATAACTTAGCTAGTTTTTCTCAAAGTTCTTTAGAAGAAATTAGAAGATCTAATCAAGAAAGTTTGAATTTACAGAGAAATGGTTTGATGGGTGAATGTAAAGATCATTTTTCTGGTATGAAATATTATTGTAAACAAGAGACTGATTCTTTATTAGACAGGGAATGCTTTGTTCTATTAGAATACGATGAACAAGGTTTTCAATATTCTTTTAATCCTTATCAACTAGGAACTAGCACAAAACACACTTTAGAGGCTAAATTAGTTAATCCAGATAGCTTTTTCCCAGAAAATAATGAGGTTAAATATGTAGATTTAGATAATCATTGATTATTTTATCCTATGGAAATTTATTTAAACCAAAATTTTAGCTATTATTTATGGGTGTTTTGGATTTTTTCAAAGAAAGTATGCCTTCTAATAAAAGAAAAAGGCAAAGTGAAGAACTAGATAGGCATTTAATTGCTGCAAAAGAAAATTTGAAAATGGCTAATGAATTTATTTTTAATTTCTTAAATAGTGTTAAAGATTTTCATCCTGCTCAGAGACATCAAGAAGCTTACAATAAAGAAGTTATTAATAAACTACAAGAAATGAGAAAATCAATAAGAACTGGAATGATTTTTATTGATGAAAAAAGAGCTAATTCTTTAAACACTTTAAATTCAATTAAAAATGCTGAACAATTAAGAAATATGATTCAAAATTGGTCTAGCACTATTAGTTCTAATGATTTAGAAAAACAAACTATTATTAAATTATTAGAAAATGAAATGTGGAGTGAACAAAAAGCAAGCAGAATGTTCCCAATTCCTAAAAACAAAATTTTACTTTCTGGATATTTAACTACGATTGTTAGTTATTTGAATAGAGCTAGAGATTGTTTAGATAATTATTTGAACTTTGATAATATGCCTCAACAAGAATAAATTTACTCTTTTACTTTTACTAAAATGGATTGACTGTCGTAAGGCTGTCCATCTTTTAATACATTAATTACTAGAGAATATGTTTTTCCAGGTGGTGCTCCTTTTGGAATTCCTACTTCTACAGGCATTCCTTTTATATCTCCAACATTTATTAATTGTTCAGGAGCTGCTACTATTTTTAATGCTGCACTCTCTGTGTCACCAGGCTGCACTTGTAATTTAAATTTAGAACTTTCTTTATCTGTTGTTTTAAAATTCTGAACACCAACAGTTATTGTTGTAGCTTTTCCAGATTCTATTTCAAAACTTACACCAGGGACATATATTTTATCTGTGCTTCCTATTCTATTTTGTAATTCTTTATCTGCAATTATAAAAGCATTATCTGCAATCTCTATTGATTGATCAAAAACATTTCTTACAAATACTATTCCTAATGTTAAAAGTGTAACTCCAATAATTATGACTATTACTGTAGTCATAGAAAGTTCAATTGCACCTTTTTTTGAATTCATAATTGTTTTTAGTTGTGATTTATATTTAAAGGTTTTTATTAGAAAATTTTACATTTTTAATTCCGAAACCAATATAAAGATTTAGTCCTTATCTCTATTATGGGAACTGAAAGTAAAGAAATAATAAATGAACTTAAAGCCATAAGGGCAGATTTAGATTATTTGAAAGAGCACATAGTTGATATTGATTTAGTATTAACTGATGATGATTTAAATTCTATAAAAAAAGCTGAAGAAGATCTTAAAAATAATAAAACTAAGAAGCTGATTTAAAGTTTGTATTCAGTCTATTTATCTCAAGATTCTCAGAAATTTCTTGATAAATTAGATAAATCTATTAAAGAAAGAATAGAAACAAAACTTAAGTCTTTAGCTAACAACCCAGTTCCAAGTGATTCTAAATTTATTAATCGAGATGAAAATAATGAAAAAATATTTAGATTTAGAATTTGTGATTACAGAGCTTTATATAAATTGAAATAAAGTGAGAAAATTATTTTAATAATTAAGATTGATAAAAGACCTAGAGTTTATGATAGGCTTTAACTTCTATTTTAAAAATTCTAAGATGATATCTTTTTGATTGAATCCTATGTCAAGATTTTTTATTTCTCCAGGTTTAAAGAATTTCATTGCTGACCCTTCTTGTAATTTTAATTGATTTATTTCTACCTGCTCTTGTATAATAAATATTGGCGTTATTGTTTTTTCATCTTCATAGGTTTTGAAAAACTTTAAACTTTTTATTTCGTAATTTAATTCTTCTTTAATTTCTCTTTTACAAGTTTCTTCTTCAGATTCATTATCTTCTAATCTTCCTCCAAATAACACCCATTTTCCTTTTTCAGGTTCTATATCTCTTAATTGTAGAAGTAATTCGCCTTTTTTGTTAATTATAATTGCACAAGGATTTATTCTTTTCATTATAAAATAAATGGGTTTGGAGGGATTTGAACCCCCGACAACACGATCTTCAGTCGTGTACTCTCCCGGTCTGAGCTACAAACCCATTATAGCATTTGGTTCTTCCTAATTATTCTTAAATCTTTTGTTATAGAAAGATTTTAATAATCTGTTCTTGGTTCTTTAATTATGGCTTATGTAAGTAAAGAAGCTGAGAAAAAATGGAAGGATTTTTGGGATAAAGAAGGTACTTACAAGTTCGATCCTAAGTCTAAATCTAAAGTTTATTCTGTAGATACTCCGCCTCCAACAGTTTCTGGAAAAATGCATATGGGTCATGCTTTTAGCTACAGTCAGCAAGATTTTTTTGTTAGATATCATAGGATGAAAGGTGAAAATATTTTCTATCCTTTTGGAACTGATGATAATGGTTTACCAACTGAAAGATTAGTTGAGAAGACAAAAGGAATTAAAGGATCTAAAATGGATAGGTCTGAATTTGTTAAACTTTGTATGACTTTGTTAAAAGATCAATTTCAACCTGAATATTTAAGAGATTGGAAAGCTATTGGAATTAGTTGTGATTGGGATTTACTTTATTCAACAATTGATGACAATTCTAGAAAAATAAGTCAATGGAGTTTTTTAGATTTGTATAAAAAAAATAGGGCTTATAGAAAAGATGCTCCATCAATGTGGTGTCCACAATGTGAAACTGGAATTTCTCAGGTTGAATGTGAAGATAAGTCATTAGATTCAACTTTCAACCATATTACTTTCAAAGCTGAAGGAAAAGATTTAGTTATTGCAACTACAAGGCCAGAATTATTACCTGCATGTGTTGCTTTATTTTATAATCCTGAAGATAAAAGATACAAACATTTGAAAGGGAAAAAAGCTAAAGTTCCTTTATTTAGTTTTGAAGTTCCAATTATGGAAGATAGAAGAGCTTCTATTGAAAAAGGAACTGGAATTGTAATGTGCTGTACTTTTGGTGATCAAACAGATATGGAATGGCAGAAAGCTTACAATTTAGAAATTAAAGAAGCAATAACTAAAAACGGTAAAATGACTAAACTTGCTGGAAAATATTTCGAATTAAATGTTAAAGATGCAAGAAAAGAAATTATTGAAGATCTTAAGAAAAATAATTTACTTGTAAAACAAATTCCAATTACCCATGATGTTAAAGTTCATGAAAGATGTTCTACTGAAATTGAATTTGTTAAATCTACTCAATGGTTTGTAAAATATTTAGATTTGAAAAAAGATATGATTAAATGGGGAAAAGAGTTAAAATTGTATCCTGAATTTATGATTCACAGATATAATAATTGGATTGAAGGACTACAATGGGATTGGTTAATTTCTAGACAAAGATTTTTTGGAGTTGCTATTCCAGTTTGGTATTGTAAAAAATGTAGTGAAATAACTGTTGCTGAAGAAAAACAATTACCTGTTGATCCACTAAAAGATAAACCTACTAAAAAATGTAAATGTGGAAGTAATGAATTTATTGGAGAAAAAGATGTTTTAGATACTTGGTTTACTTCTTCAATGACTCCAACTATTGCTACTAGTTTAGTTGATAAAAAATTAAGAAATAAATTATATCCAATGTCTTTGAGACCACAAGCAAGTGAGATTATTACTTTTTGGTTATTTAATACAGTTGTAAAAAGCAACTTACACTTTAATGAGAAACCATTTGAAAATGTTGCAGTTTCTGGATTTGTAACTTTAGGCGGACAGAAAATGAGTAAATCTAAAGGTAATGTTATTGAACCACAAACTGTTTTAGAGAAATATAGTGCTGATGCTTTGAGATATTGGGCTGCTTCTTCTAAATTAGGAGAAGATATAGAATATCAAGAAAAAGAACTTGTTAGCGGACAAAGAACTATTAATAAATTGTTAAATGCTGCAAGTTTTGTTTTTATGCACTTGAATGATTTTGAAAATAAAAAACCTAAGAAACTAGAAGCTGTTGATGAATGGTTGTTAATTAAATTAAATAATATTATTAAAGAATGTACAGAAGCTTTTGAAAATTATGAATATCATAAAGTAAAAAGTTTAACTGATAATTTTTTTTGGAGTACTTTTTGTGATAATTACTTAGAAATTGTTAAAGATAGAATTTATAATCCAGATAGAAGAGGTAAAGAATCTAGAACAAGTGCACAATATGTTTTGTATAATTCTTTATTTACAATAATTAAATTATTTGCACCGATTATGCCTTTTGTTACAGAAGAAATTTATCAAAATCATTTTAAGAAATATAATAAAGAAAAAAGTATTCATATTTCTAGTTGGTCAGAGTTTGATAAAAAACTAGTTGATGAAAAATTAGAAAAAATTGGGGAAAAATTAATTGAAGTTATTAGTGAAGTAAGAAAAAGTAAAGCTACTTCAGGAAAATCATTAAAAGAACCTGTTAAAAAATTAGTTTGTGATTCTAGTTTGAAAATTATGGAAGAAGATCTAAAAGCAGTTACACATGCTGAAAAGATAGAATATGGTAAAGAACTCAAAATAGAGTTCTAGCAGAATGCTTTTATAGTTTATCGTTTTTAGGTTTTATATGGATCCAAAAAAACATTTTCAATTAAGGAAATTTGTAAATGAGCTTAAAGCTCACCGAGCTAGGCATACAGAATTTATTAGTGTTTATGTTCCAGTTGGTTATGATTTAATCAAGATTATTCAACATTTAGCAGAAGAACAAGGAACTGCTGCAAATATTAAAGATAAAACTACAAGAAAAAATGTTCAAGATGCTTTAGAAAAAATGATAAGACATCTTAGAGTTTATGCTAGAACTCCTGAAAATGGTGTTGCTGTTTTTTGTGGAAATGTTTCTGAACAAGAAGGAAAACAAGATTTACAAGTTTGGAGTATAGAACCTCCTTTACCGATTAATATTAGGCTTTATAGATGTGATCAAACTTTTGTTTTAGAACCTTTAGAAAGAATGGTTCAGAATACTGAAATTTATGGTTTACTTGTTTTAGATAATAGAGAAGCTACAATTGGATTATTAAAAGGAAAAGTTATACAGGTTGTAAAAGATTTTAGTTCTTTAGTTCCTGGTAAAGTTAAGGTTGGAGGTTGGTCTCAACAAAGATATGCAAGATTAAGAGAAGAAGCTGCTAATGAATTCTACAAAAGAGTTGCTGAAGTTGCTAATGTTGAGTTTGCAAATGTTGGGAAAGAACTTAAAGGAATTATAATTGGTGGGCCTGGACCAACTAAAGAAACTTTTTATAATACAGATCATTTACATACTGAATTAAAGAAAAAAGTTTTGGGAATTAAAGATATTGCTTATACTGATGAACAAGGATTACATGAATTAGTTGATAAAGCAAGTGATCTTTTAGCAGAAGCAGAACTTATTAAGGAGAAAAAAATTGTAGGAGATTTTCTTGGTTTGTTAGCTAAAAATTCTGATAAAGCGCTTTATGGTCCTAATGATGTTTTGAAAGCTTTAGACATGGGTGCTGTTGATAAATTATTAATTTCTGAAAATTTTGCTAAGATGGATGAATTTGAAGAAAAAGCAGGCAACACTGGTGCAGAAGTTTTCTTAATAAGTGTAGATACTTCAGAAGGTGGACAAATTAAAGAATTAGGTGGCGTAGCTGCTATTCTTAGATATGCTGTTAATCTTTAATTTCATTATATTAAATTACTATAATTCATCTTAGTAACTCTTTTAAAGTCAAGAGTTTTTTGTATAACTATGCAAGAAGATAAAAATAAAATTGAAGCACTTTTATTTACAACTGGAAGATTTTTAGGTTTAGATGAACTTAGTAATCTTTCTGGAATGGGAAGTGTTGGTTATCTTAAAGATCTTTTAAATAAATTAAAAGAAGATTATGAAAAAAGAGATAGTTCTTTAGAAATAATAAATCAAGGAGATAAATGGAAATTAAACATAAAAAAACAATATTTGTTTTTAACTGAATCATTATTAAATGATACTGAGTTTGATGGAGCAACACAAGAAACATTAGCTGTTATTGCTTATAAAAATCCTGCTTTACAAAGTGAAATAATAAAAATTAGAGGAAATGGCGCTTATGATCATATTAAAATTTTAAAAGACTTAGATTTTATTGCTGTTGAACCTTCAGGAAGAACTAAAATATTAAAATTAACTACTAAATTTTATGATTATTTTGATGTTGTGGAAAATCAACTAAAAAGTAAAATGTCTTTAGTTCATAATCAAGAAACAACAAACGGTGAACAAACTAATGAAACAACTACTAAAGAATCTGAAAACTGAATATGTAATTTTGGCTTTAATTTTTTTGTTTACTTTAGCATTTAGATTATATTTTTCTTTTCAAACTAATCATTTTAATACAGATGATGCTTATTTTCATTTAAGACATATTGAATATATTTTGGAAAATAAGAGTATTATGTTTTTTGATGATTTAAGTTACGGTGGAAGAATTGTTCTTTATCCTCCATTTTTCCATATTTTAATGGCATTGCTTACTTTTGGATCTACTTTTATGCTTAAATTAATTCCAGCTTTAGCAATCTCTTCAGTTGTTATAATTGTTTATTTAATTTCTAGAGATATGTGTTTAAGTAAAAGAGGAGCTATGATTGCTGCTTTATTATCTGGATTTTATCCTATTTTATTTAATCTTACTTTGAATAATATTTCTGTTTATACTTTTGTTATTCCATTAATTTTACTTTTGATTTATAGCTTGACTAGGTTAGATGATAAAAAATATTTATGGATTTACATTATTGGTTCTTTTTTATTGCCTTTAATTCATGCTTCAGCTTTTATCTTTATAATCTCTTTAGTACTTTATTTCTTTTTAATAGCAGGAGGAGCTTTACTTCCAACTAAAATTAAAAAGGAAGCGGCATTATTTTCTATTTTGATTACTGTTTTATTACAATTTATTATATATAAAAAAGTTATTCTGGAATATGGCTTATCTTTAATTTCACAAAGCATTCCTGTTAATGTTTTGAGTGATTTATATGGAGAATTATCCTTTTCTGATTTATTTATTGGAATTGGTTTTTTACCATTGATACTTGGAAGCCTTGGCTTTTATGTTTCTGCTATTAAAGAAAAAAGGAAAATTGCTTATTTATTTGCTGCTTTTGGCTTAACTGTTTTAATGTTAATCTTCTTTAGATTTTTATCTATTAAAGTTGGACTTATGTTTATTGGTCTAGTATTGGCAATATTCTCTGGCTCTGGTTATACTTTAATTAGAGATTATTTTTATAGAATTAAATTTTCATCTTTAAACAAATATTTTATTATACTTATTTTATTATTATTGTTTTTCACTTCTTTAATTCCTAGTTATTATGGGGCTAAGGAAAGCAATAATATTGCTATCTCTAATATTAAAGAAATGCAAATTTTAAAAGCAAATACAGAACCTGGAGATGTCATTTTAGGAAATCTTCAAGAAGGTAATCTTATAAGCCATGTTGCACAGAGAAAGAATGTTATTGATACGAATTTCATATTAGCTCCAAATCCAATAGAAAGAGTTGAAGATGTTAATTTAATTTATACTACTTATAGTGATGCTATTGCATTAGATTTAATAGAAAAATATAATATTAGTGCTATTTATGTTTCAGATAGAACAAAAGATGTTTATAAAATTAAGAATTTAAAATATGCAAGCAGCAGCGTATGCTTTAAATCTGAGAGCAGGGAGACTTTTTACTATGTTGAATGTTAAAAAAGAATTCTGGATTTTGCTTTTATTATGTATTTTTCTATTAAGTTCAATTATACTTATAAGAACTAATTACTCTTCCAACTTACTTATAGGATCAGATAGTTATAAATCTTTGATATTGGCTAGTGATATTAAAAATAATAATATTGGGTTTTTTGATAATTTAATTTATAGCGGGAATGTTTTGTTTGAAGAATATGGCTGGTATTTCTTACTTAGTTTTAATCCAGAATTTTTAGCTAAATATTTACCTTTATTATTTGGTTTATTATGTTTTGTCTTATTTTATTTTATTCTATCTGAAATAAATCCAAAATTAAGAAACTTAGCTTCTATTATTTTAATTATGTCTCCTTCTTTTTTATACTTATTTTCAGTAGCAAATAAATATATTGTTTCTTTATTTTTTATTTTACTAGGTATATTCTTATTTATTAAAGATAAAAAAGCATTTTCTTTTATTTGCTTCTTTTTAGCTAGTTTATTTTCTTTATTTTCTATTATATTTATAATATTGTGGTTTACTTATACTGGATTAAGAAAACAAGACTATAGATACTTCTTTATTTTATTTGGTTTATTTTTATTTTCTTTTATCATACAATTCTTTAAACTATTTCAATTTGGAATACCTTCATTATTATTTTTAAAACAATTTACGCTTACTACTTTCCTCTCATCTATTATACTTGAATTTGGAAGTCCTCATGGTTTAGGTTTTTTTATGTTTGTTTTAGGATTGATAGGAATTTATCATTATTTTAAAACTAATTACAAATATATTTTTATCTATTTTTTACTAATTGTTGTCTTATTAATTTCATTTTATATTCCTTATTTACTTGGTTATTTATCTTTTATATTTGCCTTTTTCTGTGCTTATGCATTAGATTATTTTTTACATTTAGAATGGAAAATGAATATCTTTAAATTTTTAACTTTGTTAATTTTATTATGTGGTTTTTTATTTTCATTTTTAGTTTTTTACGATAATACTACTTCATTTGAACCTACTCCAGCTTATTTTGAGGCTATTAATTACTTGAAAAAACAACCTAATCAAGATGTTGTGTTTGCTGATTATTATAATGGAAATTATTTGCTGTATTCGAATAAAAAAACATTTATTGATGAAAATACTCTTTATGATAAAGAAATAAAAAGTAAATTAAATGACTTTGATTCTTTATTAAATTCTAAAAATATTTCTTTAACTGCAAATACTTTAAATAAATACGATGTTCGTTATGTCTTGATTGATAAGAAATTTAAAAGAGATAAATTTACCAATAAGGAAGAGAGATTCTTATTTTTAATTAAATACAGTCCCAATGTATTTGCACCTATTGTTATTAATGAGGAGGTTGAGCTTTGGCAGGTTAAAAATATTGGCTCTTCTGTTTAATGATCTTTAACCTTTATATTTGGATTTTATGCTTTGTATCTGCTTTTGTTTCTATACTTTGGCTTATTTTAAATTATTATTCAAATAAATATAAAAAAGAAATTTCATTATTAAATAATCATCCATTTGTAACTGTTGCTGTTCCAGCTTTTAATGAACAAGAAGTTATAGCTTCGACTTTAAGATCCATCTTTAATCAAGATTATCCTAAAGATAAGTTGGAAGTTATTGTTGTAAATGATAATAGTTCAGACGACACTATAAAAGAAATTAATAAATTTGTTAAAGAAACTAATTTTAATGTTAAATTAATTAATCATAATAAAAATAAAGGCAAAGGCGGTGCTCTTAATACTGCTTTGAAAATTGCTAAAGGAGAATTTTTCTGGGTTTATGATGCTGATTCTATATCTTCTAAAGACCTTTTAAAAAATATGGTTCCTTATTTTTATTACCCAGAGAATAAAGATGTTGGTGCTGTTGTTGCTATTACTTTGATTAAAAATACTGGTAATTGGATTGAGAAGATGCAAGTTTTAGAATATGTAATGGCTGCTTTTACAAGAAAACTTATGGGTTCTGCAGATATTTTACACATTACTAATGCTCTTAGTTTATTTAGAACGAAAATTCTTAAAGAAATAAAAGGTTTTGATGAAGAAAATTTAACAGAAGATTTTGAAATTGCAATGAGATTAAGATATAATAATTATAGGATTGTAATGTGCGAAGAAGGAAGATTTCATACAAGTGTTCCTAAAAAAATTAGGTCTGTTTGGAGACAGAGAGTAAGATGGTTTAGAGGTTTTATTTATAATAATAATAAGTATAAATCTATGATTTTAAATAAAAAATTTGGTTTACTTGGATTATTTCAAATACCCTTAGAGATATTTATTTTACTTGCAGTTTTCTTTTCTATAGGTTTGTTTTTTTACCATGTTTATGACCTAATTTATGATTTTATTTATAGATTAATAATTTATAGATTAGGCATACTTGATTTTGATATTCCAACTATTCAGCAATTTATTTTAAACCTCAATTGGTTAATTATATTCCCAACTATTGTTGTATTGCTTTTAGGATTATATTTATATCATTCAGCACATAAATATGTTGGAGAAAAGTGGAAGTTTTATATACCTTCATTATTGTACTTGTTTGTATATCCATTATTTAGAAGTTTACAATGGATTCATGCGTTTGCGTTAGAACTAATTGGTGCTAAAAGAAAATGGTAAAAGTTTATAGACATATTATGCTTTTGACTGCTCTTTTAATAACTATTTTTATATTTGCAGCTGGCCTTTATGTGGGGTTTTTATTAGATGGTTATAGGGTAGATAATATTGATACATCTATTAGAGATGTAGAATTAGATTCTGAAAGTTTTTTAGCTGAAGAACAATTTTTTGATGCTTTTGGCAAATACGATTGTGATTTATTGAATAAAAGAATATTAAGTATATCTGATAAAATTTGGAAAATTGGTAATGTTTTAACCACTTATGATCTTAAAGGAAATACACATGATAAGATTTATGAAGATTTAAGAAGAGAATTTTTTATTTTCAAAATTAGGGCTTATACTTTAACAAAAGACCTAGATGATAGTTGTGGTAAATCTTACGACGTAATATTGTTTTTTTATGATACTAAAGATAATCAAGATTCTATAAATCAAGGTTATGTTCTTGATGATATAGTTAAGAAGAATAAAGAAATTGCTGTATTTTCAATTGATAAAGATTTTAATGATTCTGCAGTTTCTACTTTAGTAGATTATTATAATGTTACAATTGCTCCTACGGTTGTTGTTAATTATGATAATAAATTTGATGGGTATAATTCAGCAGCTAAACTAGCAGAAGCTTTTGAGGATTAAAATGGATTCTTGTGATTTATGTGGCAGACATGAAGACCTTTTTTATACATTAGTTGAAGGTGTAAAATTAAGTGTTTGTTCTAATTGTAAATCTTTTGGAAATGTTATTTCTCCTGTTGTTAATAGGGAAAAAATAATTAAAAAAACAATAGTCGAACCTATAGAATTAGTTGTTGATAATTTTAATTCCATTATAAAAACTGCTAGGGAAAACCTTAAGTTAACACAAGAAGAATTAGCGCATAAATTAAATGAAAGAGATTCTTCAATATCTAAAATTGAACAGGGACATATAAAACCTAATATTGAATTAGCTAGAAAACTTGAGAAATTTTTAAATGTTAAATTAGTTTTTAAAGAAACAGTTTTAGAAACACCTAAAAGTCAAAGTAAAAGCAGTGCTTTAACTATTGGAGATATGATTGGTAAGTTTAATTAATCTTCTTTTTTTAATTATTTTATGAATAAGAAAAAATTATCTATTGAATTAAGTAAAATTAAACCTCTTACTAGTTTTAATGTTGATTTAGAACAATATCCTACTGACTGTAATTTGGTTTCTGATATTTTATGGAATGCTTTTCAAAATTCTGATATTTTAGATAAAGTTGTGGCTGATTTTGGCTGTGGTAATGGCGTCTTTGGAATTGGTGCTTTGCTTTTAGGAGCTAAATCTGTTTATTTTTTAGATAAAGATAAGAAAGCTTTAGATGTTTGTAAGGAAAATTTGGAAAACTTGAATTTTAATAATTTTAAATTAATTAATTCTGATGTTATTGATTTTAATAAAAAAGTTGATACAGTTTTAATGAACCCTCCTTTTGGTGTTCAAAATAGAAAAGCTGATAAAGTTTTTTTAGAAACTGCAATGAAATATTCTAAAGTTATTTATTCAATACATAAGATTGAATCCAAAAATTTTATTGAACAACTAGCTAAAGAACATGGGTTCAATATTGATAGAATAATTGAGGAAGAGTTTAAAATTGGAAAAATTTATTCTTTTCATACTAAAAACAAATATGCTTTTAAAGTTGGGATTTGGGTTTTAAGGGCCAAATAAGCATAGAAAGCTTTTTAAAACCTAATTTTACACTAATTTTATGGAAGTTACATTAGTTAAGAAAGAAAAAGATTTTATTGAAGTTAAGATTGCTGGAGAAGGCCATACTTTATGCAATGCAATTAGAAATGAATTATGGGATCATAAAGAAACTTCTTTTGCTAGTTATAATTTAACACATCCTTTGGTAAGTATGCCTGTTTTAGTATTAAAAGTTAAATCTGGAGATCCTAAACAAGTGTTATTAAATTCTACAGCTTCTTTGAAAACTAAGAATCAAGAACTAAGAAATACTTTAAGTAAGGCTTAGTTAGATTTAAATAATCCTTTGATTTAAATTAATTTTATGATAAAAAGAGGTAATGCTATCTTAGTTATTTTAATATCCTTTGTATTCTTTTCTCTTTTTGTTTTTGGTGTTTTTGATAAATTAAATGTAACTGGTTATGCAATAATTGGAAATATTACTTCAAATGATTTTGGAGTTGATGAATTAATTTTTACTAAAGTTAATATTCTTCCAAGTGGAGAATTTGAACCTATTGGCGGAGATGTTTTTTATCAAAATGATTTAGTTGGGTGTGGTATTGATTATACTGCTACTTCTCCAGAAGTTAATTTTGATGTTGGTTTTTATTCTGAAGAAAGCAGTATTGAAAATCCTGAAATGATTTATACTGAAGTTTTAAGTTCTATTGATCAAGGAATTGTTTGTGATGTAACTGAAGGTGCTTGTTTAGTTTATTATAATGTTACTGACTATGTTTCTGGTAAATGGAGATGTTTTGTTAAATTTAGTGATCAAAGTATGTCTTCTGATATTTTAAACATGCAAAGAGAAAATGTAGCTGTACAAGATCCTACTGCTGATGATCCTTTGCAAAATGCAGCTGTTCTAGGTCAAACTTGTTATCCTTCTTGGGATTGTGATTGGACAGAATGTAGTGGTGGCAGACAAAGTTGTCCTTATTTTGATAGAAATAATTGTGGTGTTAGTACTGGTAAGCCTGTTGATTTAATAAGAAGTTGTTTAAGTGAACAAAGTAATTCACAGACTGTAGGTGCTAGTACTACTAATTTAAATTTAGACCCTGTAAATAAAAAAGTTTTAACATATACTGGTTTTAAAAGAATAGCATTAATTGCAGGTTTGGGTTTAGGAATTGTTATTTTCCTTGCTCTTATTATTTATTTAATTTTTAAATTAACTAAAAAAAAGAGTGTAGGAATACAAGTTGAAAATAAATCAGAAATAGAAAATAAACCCCAAGTTGTCAATACTTCTAGTAAGGCACAAGTAGAACAAATTGCAAACTTTGATGAAATAAGAACTTATATTGAAAACTCTTTGAATAGTGGAACGAGTTATCAAAATATAAAAAATAGTTTAGTTAGTGCTGGATGGAAAGAAGTTGATATAGATTCTTCTTATAGGTATATTAACTTAAAGAGATTTGTTAAAGAAAAATTAAATTCTGGTTTTGATAAACAAAGGATTATGGAAAGTCTAAAAGCAAAGGGCTGGAAAGAAGATTTAATAAATTCTGTATTTAGAGATTTAAATTCATAGTCTTTAAATAGTTTAGGAGTGATTTTTTTTTATGAAAGAACAACTAAAGAAAATTTGGCATTTTATTTGGCATGATGATAGTGCTTTAAGCTGGATAGTAAATATTTTACTTGCTTTTATAATTGTTAAATTTCTATTTTATCCTGGATTAGGTTTAATTTTTGGAACTACTCATCCTGTTGTTGCTGTTGTTTCAGGAAGCATGGAACATAATGGTTTAAATTTTAATGAGTGGTGGAGTGTACATAGAATAGAATATAGTGATTTTAATATTACAGAAGAAAATTTTAAAGATTATAAATTTATTAATGGTTTTAATAAAGGTGATTTAATGATTCTTTTTAAACCTAAAGAAATAAAACAAGGAGATGTAATTGTTTTTTGGGGAAGTGATGGGGAACCAATAATTCATAGAACTGTTTTATCTCAAGAAATTGGTGGTTATATACAAACTAAAGGTGATAATAATAAATTTTCTAGAGCAGATGAAATAAATATTAGTGAATCGAGATTAATTGGCAAGGCAGTATTAAGAGTTCCTTATTTAGGCTGGCCTAAAATTTTACTATTTGATTTATTTAGGTTAAACTTTTAGTAAATATTTATATTCTTTTCATTGTAATTTTTGAAAATCTTCTGGACAAACGACACGACATTCTGGGAGCCGCGTAACGCTTTTTAAATAAGTTCTCTTATTTTTATTAAAATGGCAATTAAAAATCGAGATAATCTTGCTAGATTAAATGCTTATAATCTTACTATGTCTTTTAGAGAAAAAGGTTTAGGTAGGAGAAAAATAGAGAAGATTCTTTTTGAAAATGGATTCGGCTCTTTTTCTAAAAATGTTTCTAGTTGGATTTATTACAACAGAAAACCAATGCATATAAAAGAAATTAAAAAATCTTCATCTAAACTAACAGAAAATAAAGCTTACATTCTTGGTGTTATAGGTCCTGGTGATGGATATCTTACAAAGAGTGGTATTGCTTTATCAGTTATAGATAGAGATTTTGCAGAAACTTTTAAATTGAAATGTGAAATAGTTTATGGAATAACACCTTCTGAATATATCAAGAAGCCTGGAAAGACCACTTATGGTACAAATGACTCTTTTACAGTACAATTTTTTTCTGTTAATCTTTTAGATGATTTAAAAAATTATAATGTAAGTTTTCGTGAAGGGGATTGGAGAATTCCAGATCAAATTATTAATTCTAATGATAAAATAAAGTGTAGTTATATTTCTGGGTTTGCGGATTCCCAAGGTACACCTAATGAAAGACAGATTACTATTGCTTCTAGTAATTTGGAAGGCATGAGACAAATGCTAATTTTAGTTAGATCTCTAGGATTAAGATCCAATATACAAAAAGCTAAAAATATATATGTTCTTTGTATAACTAGTCGTGCTTCGTTAGAATATTATTATGATAAGATTAAATTTTGTATTTTAAGAAAGCAAATAAAACTATCTGGTTTTTTAGCAAACTATAAAAACACAAAGTATACAACACCCAGATCAGAAGTTGATAAAATGATTCCAAAAATGCTAGCTCTTAAAAAACAAGGATTAACTCAAAATCAAATTGCAAGTATACTAAATATAGATCCATCTGTTGTTTCTAGAAGATTAAAAAAACTCAATGGTGGTGAATAAAATCTTTTGTTCAAAATGCGGCAATTTGCTTATGCCTAATAATGGTAAAATGCAATGTTCATGTGGTCATGTACAGGGTGATGGAATTATTAGTGATAAGAAAAAGAAAAGAGAAGAAATAGCAGTTGTAACTGAGAAACAAGGTGAAGTTTTACCTGTTACTAAATATGATTGTAAAAAATGTGTTAATAATGAAGCTTACTTTTGGACTGTACAAACAAGAAGTGCAGATGAACCAGAAACTAAATTCTACAAGTGTACTAAGTGTGGAAATGTAAATAGAGAATATTAATATTTAAATCTTTAAACAAACTTTTTTAAATAAGTTTAATAAGAAATATTTATGGAAGTTATACAAATAGAATTTGATCTTACCGAAACTGAAGATTGGATAAAATTTAAAAATAGATTAGAACTTAAAATGGTCGAAGAATTAAAACTAAGAAAATTGTATCGAGAAAATTTACTTTATCGTGGATTTGATTATTCAAAACTCAAAAGAGTAATTAAAACTGGAGATGATCATTCTAACCAGTCCTCTTATGCAGGCAATGAACAACATATATGGTATAATTTGCACGAAGTAATAAATTATGCTTGGTTTAAGAAAGCTAGAGGAATTATTGCAAGAATTTTTAATGAAACTAACAGATTTGGTATAGCTGTTTATGATTCAAATCTTCTTAGTGAACCTGATCTTCATGGAATGACAAAGTTAGGACAGAATAGATCTTTTAAAGAGGCTTTGATGGCTATATTTATTTTTATTCCTGCTAATTGAAAAGTTTTATATAGAAGTAAATTGAAAATTACTTTATGGTATTAGAAGGGGCGATTCCAGGTGTTGATTCATTAGCTAATTTTGTTCCTATTCTTGCACTTGGTGTTATTTTAGGTTTATATGAACTAATTTTAATTCACAGAGATGAAAATTTTAGGGGAAGCCATTGGTTAGGACATGGAATTCATGCAGTAGTTTTTATGATAATTGCTTTATTTTTTATTTTTAATACAGACTTTTTTTTAAATATTACAGGACTAGCTGATACTGGCTGGCCTTTAATTAGCAATCCTTGGGTTGTTAGAATAATTATTGGTTTAATTTTAAATATTAAGATGCATGCTGTTTCAGCTGCTGTTAAAGGTGGATTAAGAGGAAGTGTTACTGGCGGCTTAGCTGAACATTGGACACATACAACAATTGTTAGTGTTTTAGTTATTGTTGCTCCATTATACTGGCCGCTTTTAGAACAATTCTTGCCTGAATGGGCTGGCGGAATAGCTGCAAGTGCATAGAGTTAATTAAAACTATAAATTCTAAGAGATAAATGTTTAAATACCAAGTTTGTTGGGCATTCTTCTATGAAGTTAGTATTGACAGAACCTAAATACTTGAAAGACAGTATTTTAATTATTTCTGAACTTGTAAATGAAGTTAATTTAAAACTGTACAAAGATAGAATTGAATTAATTGCTATGGATCCTGCAAATGTTGCTATGGTAATTTTTAAGCTATTGAGCAGTGCTTTTTCAGAATATAAAGTTGAAGAAGAAAAAACTATTGGTGTAAATTTAATTAATCTTACTCAAATCCTTAGAAGAGTTAAACCTACAGATATGTTGATACTAGAAGTTGACACTGATAGAAATAAATTAAGTATTACATTAAAAGGTGTTACAACAAAGAAGTTTGAATTAGGTCTATTAAATATTGAGGAAAGAGAACAAAGAGTTCCTACTTTAAGTTTTGCAGCAAAAATTGAAACTAATACTTTATTATTTAATGATGCTATTGAAGATATGGAAGCAATTTCAGATAGTTTAACATTTAGAGCTAGTAATGATAAATTTGTAATTCAAAGTGAAGGAAACATTAGCAGCGGTAAAGTTGAAGTTACTAGTGATGAAGAAACTAATATTTTAATGACTGGAAGTGAAGTTGATGCAAGATATTCTATTGAGTATTTAAAAAAGATAATTAAAGGAAGTAAATTGGCAAACAAAGTTACATTAGAATTTGCTCAAAATTATCCTTTGAAAGTTGAATATAAGGTTTTAGATAAATTAGTTTTACAATTTGTATTAGCTCCTAGAACTCCTACTGAATAAGATGTCAGATGAAAAAACTAGTCAACCTATAAATGTAGAAAGACTTAGAGACTTTGCTACTTCCCTTGAAGCTAGAATTGATAAATGTATTAGAGATTTGAACGTTACTAAAGAAGCTGTTCGTAGCCTTTCTATTGGTGGTGTTAGCGAAGCTCAACATTCTTTGACCTTAGATACTTCAAGAATTGTGAATTATACTGCTATTTTAATTAGATTTTATGATTCTTTTCCAGAAGCTAAAAATGAAAATACAAATGACAAGTTAATATCTTATTCTAGAATGGAACTCTATCATCCAACTTCTAGACCTGAATAAATTTATATATACTTTATTTCTTGGATATATCTTATTTCCTTATTTATTATATCTAAAATTCTATTATTAATTCTATGGCAAATGACAATAATAATTCGGGACCAAGACAGACGCATGGAAATTTAGCTTTAGTTATGAATGACAATACTAGAAGAGAGCCAACAAATATTTCTCTTAATTGTGAAAGATTAGATGGTCTTTTAGGAGAGTTACATGGTGAAGTAGCTGGTGCTATTAGTACTGCTGCTGCTATGGATCAAGTTAGAAGAGAAAGAAGTAACTTATATCGTAATGGTGGAGATCATACTAGTAGTCAAGCTAGAGCACAATTAACTCTTGGTGCTGTTTATTTTAGATGTTTGGAATCAGTTTATAGTACCTTTCCTGAACTTTTAACACCAAACACTAAACAAGAAATGGCAGGATACAGAGAGAAATTAAAGTTTTATTAAATAACTTTATTAACTCTTTTTTCTTTTTTCTTTTATGAAGCTTAAAATAATTACTTTATCTTTTATTTTAGTTATTTTAGTTTTTCTTTTTAGTTCTTTATTAGTT
>C687J35174_10000693_pt1 | contig 50714 bp, 67 predicted proteins | sample RifCSPhighO2_01_FD_35174 | JGI IMG/M metagenome (IMG submission 35174) | reverse complement strand
AGAGACATTCACGCTTGAAGATGAAATATCAGCCAGGCTTACATCTTCAGCATTTAGCAAAACGTCTTTTTTATTTAAGCAAATCTGGCAGTTAAAGCTCAAGCTTTCAGTCTCGCCTTCAATGTCAATCGCAGCCTGTTTGGTCTGGCAGACAGTGGAGGCATCAGAGCATTTTACTTGTATGCTTTGCAGTTCACCGCAATTGTAGTTGCTCAAGCTTAATGATTTGTAGCCATTTGAATCTGATTGTCCTTGTGAATTTGAATTTAAGTAAACATAGGTGCTTGCAACGCTGCTTCCGTCATTGTCTTGGGATAATACATTTAAGGTTCCTGAGCATTTTTGTGCAGCTGCTCCGCCACATTTTCCAGAAGTGCAAGTTCCTGTGCTACAATCAGAAGCCTCATCACAAGTTAGTCCATCGCTTATTTTGGCCTGACAAGTTGAATCGCATCTTCCAGAGTCACATTGACTGTTGTCGTTGCTTGTGCAAGTTTCGCCATTATTTCCATTTGTGCATATTTTAGTTCCAATAGAGCCCATGCAGTCATAGCCCCCATTGTCGTTCCAGCACTGTGAATTTGAAGTGCATGTAGCATATTTATTTAGTTTGCAAATATCAAGAGAAGTAAAAGAATCGTCACGGACTTTCTCTAAATCTCTATCACATATATAATTAGCATCTAAGTCTGAGCTACAACTTTTACTTTCAGTATCAGTACCGCCAATAACCCCCCTCCCACCACAAGATTTAACATTAGTCTTCTTAGTAGTCACGGTCAAAGAAAAACTATCAGAACCATCAGACGAACATTTTGAAGTGTATTCTGTACCTGTGCTACCGCATTTTCCAGAAAAACATTGTTTATCAGCAGTACAAGCATTATAGTCTTCAGTCCCATCAGCAATGCTACAAGGATTTAACAGAGAGGCAGTCCTTGAACTAGACTCAACATCATCATGGTTATCGTGGTTATCATTCTCGTCACATACAGTATAGTAAGGGTTTGGGCACTGGTTAAACTTTATATCTTTCCATGGAAGAGAACTACTATACCTACCTTGCGAATAATAATGGTAAGTAAGTCCACTACAATCTAATTTTTTTCTATCTACAATATAAAATGTTTGGTAAATATACCCTGATCTTCCCCTCTTTCCAGCAGAATTATCGCAATCGTAATAAACCTCAGCTCTAGCATCGTATCTTTTTTTTGTTGAAGTATCAACGCCATCGCAAGTAGCGCATATTCTCGAAGGCAGACCATCAATACCAATCCTACAGTCACTCTCAAGTTTACAGCCAGCTTTCCAAGTAGACGACATCCCCCCAGGGATACTGAAAGAAGAATTACAAGAGTTTGCATTACAACCCCCACCTCCGCAACCCCCACCAGTACTATTATCCCAATAACAATTGTCCCATCGTCCATTACTGTCCCAATCATAACATACCATATCAGCTTCTGTATTAGTTATATCAATTAATTTTGGTAACACTTCATCATCAACAAATGCGATACTATCAGAAGTGCTACTGCCCACACTACTATCACTACCCCACTCATCTATCATTGAGATAGAAAGGGCATTAACTGCTAAAACATGAAATACGACTAAAATTAGGATTAACAACATCCTTTTTTTGTACATCATTAGGATTCACCAAAATGTTCTTTTTTCCATTTCTCCTGAGCCTCAATCCATTCATCTAAATTAAATGGTCTCTTGAAATATTCTTCATACCTTTTGATAAATTCTTCCATAGTCTCAGAAGAATTTTGTGGAAAGTCTTCTAGAGTATAATTTTTCAAAGGATCAAATGCTTGTTCCTCTTCTCTTTTTTTTCTTTCTTCAACATCAGCAGGGTCTATAAATCTCAGATTCACAAAAAAATCAGCGTTTTGTCTTTCAAAGATTTTATCAAAAAAATCAGTATTTTTTACATCATTAATCCTATCAAAATATTTCTCATTAAACTTTTTTCTATTTATACACTCCTCTAAAATATAGTCATAATTATATTCTACAATATCAACCCCAAAATTATCTCCCTTGAAATTGTCTCTAATTAAATTACTTAAGTTATTATAGCATTCTCTTAAAAATTTATCTTTAAAACTATTTTTTAATATAAAAACATCTCTTGATTTACATTGCTCTAAAATTTCTTCTAGCTCTTTTTGAGAATGTGGCAAATCAAATTGATCAGTTTCCAAAACCTTTTTAATTTTCTCTTTATTAGAGTCAGAAGGACAACTAAATTCTTTATTGCTATCCTTCAAAGTCTTAATTAGTTCTTTACTAGATACCCCTTGAAAGAAGAAATCTTCATTTCTTAATACTTCGCCACAATCATCTTCATTACAATCACTAGGATATAACTTAAGATATTCTAAAATAATATCTGTAGGGAACTCATTATTTTCCAAAGGCTTTACAGCAGTTATATCACTAAACTTACCTTTCACTTTTATAAAGAATGGACCACTTTTCCAGAAAACATAACTATTAGTTTTATCATAAAAAACTTTATTGCCATTAAAATCAGAAACTTTAATGCCATCTTCAATTTGAGAATTTACCCAAGAAATCAAATAACCTTCATCAAAAAGAGTACTGTCAATCAATCTTCCATCAAATGGATAAATAGAAACGCTATACTTCACATCAGTTTCATTATCAACTATACTATTTTTATCAACATAAGAAAAAAGATAAACGGGCACAAAATCCTCATCAGTTTTCGCTTCGGCATCTTCATTTAATGTTTCAGAAGAGTACTCGTTGATTAGTTCAAAATTTTTTACTTGAGGTATCTTTCTTATTTCAAAATCAATTCTTTTTTCAACTATTTTAGATTGTTTATCAAATTCCTTAGCTAACTTCTCTTTATCAAAAACATACTCTGCATTAGAAAGTATAGTTATTAAAATTAAAGATATTAATGCAAAAAGTATTGGATACAATTTTCTATTCTTTATAGTCATAAGTAACACCACCAACATACCATTTCTCTTTTAATTTTTCTCTTAAATCTTCGACAGCACGAATTTTAGCATTCTCGCTTATAATATCATCAAACTCTATTTTTATTTGAGCTCTTTCAATATTGATGTTCCAAGCAACAAGTTCAATTGAAGTTATATCATCAATTTCGCTTTTAATATTTACAAGATCATTATAAAAGTATGACTTAAAAGCAGCATTTTCAACGCCACTTATGTTGCCTTTCTCCTTGCTTAAGTAAGTGCTTGCTTTAATTCCATCTTGCTCTTTCTGGTTAAAATCTACAAATAAAGAATCTAAGTTATAATCAATTTTTTTCTGAATGCAGCCAATAAGGATAATAGTCAGTAAAAAAAGCAAAAAGATTACAATTCTTTCTAATCTAAGTACTTTAAAGCTACTTTGCAAACCCCGCAATCCCCCCAATATTGAAGCATTACATAGATATATAAATTTCATTAATTACTTCAAAGTGACTTATCTGCATAAAGGAAGTCCTTTCACTTGAAGGTTCTGTATAGTCTTGCATAGCTTAACATTTCCAGTATGATTTATGTATAGATAGACACAGTTGTCCCTGCTCAAGCTGTTCCTTGCTATATACTTGCTACTGTTGTATAGATAGTTACAGTTTCCAACATCATTGTTTTTTATTGCAAGCTCATTCACGCAGTTGTTCCTTTTTTCCTCTCCATCAATTTTGTCGCAAACTTCAACTTTTCCAGAAGACAAGGCTGCTTTGAAGAAGCATTCGTTGCTTTTATCTGCATTTTTTACATAATAGCACAAGCTTTCATCTTTTTGAGACACAGCAAACTCAATTAAACAATCATTTTTTGTATGCCAATCGCTTTCATCAGGAAGTTCATAGCAGTAGTCTGCATATCCTGCCTGCAAAGCAGTATTATATTCGCAGTTTTTAACGTCAAATTCGTTTCCAGCATCCTTGCATGCTTCTAATTTTGCCTTGTTCTCGTCAGAAATCTCTCTTGCAGGCTTGCATGCAACCAAAAATATTGCCAAAAAAATAATTATCGCCTCTTTTTTCATGCAGTAAAACAAATTAAATTCGTATATAAATTATTCTAATTTATGAATATTAATCTTCTTTATCTAAATAAGCTTCATTTTTATTTGGATTAAAATATAAGGAAAAGTTGTTTTTTCTCAAAAAATCAGTTCCTATAATAGAGGGGGTTACTTCTCTGTCGTCTTCCTTCTTTTTTCCTTTTTGCGTAGACAAGCCAAATTGAATTTCTTTTAAGTCAATTTTAAACAGTTTATTCTCTGTTGATTTTAAGTATAAAGTTGCTTTTTTGCCCAACATTAGCCTGTAGCTTGCAGCCCCCATCTTAAAATTTTCCTTAAACTTTAACGAATCTTCGGGTATTTGCAAAGTTAACGCATCGTTGTGCCCTATAAATGTTGTATCGCTGCCAGTATCTATTTAAAAAACGACATGTTTCAATCCAAAATGATAATTTTCAGAATGAATTGCGATGGTTATCATTAATCGACCATCTATAATCCTTAGAGGAATTCTCATTGCATTCCCTATAATATCATCTTTATTTTTGACACGAATTGTATAACGACCTTAGAAGGATCTACGTTCTCTTTTTTAAGAGTATCTAAAAGTTTGCCCATATCTTTGTTGTGAGCCATTACTTTTCCTTTGTTAAAAGCTACGAATTCACCGTCAAAATTCTTTTTTAACTCCTGAATATTTTCTGCGAACCAATCTAATGCAGATTCGGATTCATTCAATAGTTGTAAGACTTGTTCTTCTTTTACCATTTTAAAGCCCATTTATAATCACTTTAAAGTAACTACTTCTATTTAAAGATTTTGTTTTTATGCCTGCTTCTTCAGTTAAGAATATGATTATCCATCAACCTCTTTTGATATTATTAAGATTAATATAATATAAACGTGCGCCACCATCGTAGAATGATGAATACAAAGCAAAAAGCCAATTATAGACTCAATGTTAAATGTGACGCTCATTATATATAAACCCTTTTATTTTTAAGCTTAAAAACTTAAATCTGGCGCCAATTATATATAAACAACCTAAAAATTAGCAGTTTTTGATTTGGATTTAAAGCCTTACCTTATGTCCGTTCGTTAAAGAATGAACTCTCTTGTTGTTGTAGCCCATCTCTTTTGCCAAGTCAGCAACCCTCGTCATTAATTTATGGTCGCCTTGGCACGGTATTATATGCTCTGGATTCAGTATTTTTATGAAGTCTCTCAAGTCTTCTTTGCCACAGTGCCCTGAAGAATGAACACCTTTAAACAGTCTCAATCCTTTCTGCATGAACTTCCTTTCCATTATAGCCCTGTTAGTTATGTTAGGCTCCACAGGAATTACTCTATTTGAAAAAATTACGCTGTCCTCTTTCCTGAATTCAAAAGGCAGTTCATTGTGCAGCATCCTTGACAATACTGAGCTCTTTTCTCCTTGACCTCCGGTTGCTATGATTACGTAATCGCTTAGCCCATCTTTTTCAATCTTTTTCAATTTTTTTCTTATCTGGTTTTTATATGTTACAATCTCGGCTTCCTTAGAATATTTGCACAACCCAACATTTTCAGCAGACTTGATGTATTTCGTGAAGCTTCTTCCTAAAATCAGGACTTTCCTATTCAATTTGTGTGAAAAATCAATTATGCTTCTTAGTCTTGCGATGTGAGAAGCAAAGCATGAAACAACTATGGCATGTCCTCTATTGTCTTCCTCAACCATGACTTCTTTGAGCATTTCCCTTGCAACAAGTTCTGAAGGAGTTTTATCTTGCGGAGCCGGAATTGAATCCAAAACCAATGCTTTTATTCCAATCTGGCTTAGCTCTTTTAATTTTTCATAGTCTACTTTGTCCCCTAAAACAGGATGGTTGTCTAACTTGAAGTCATTTGCATACAAAATAATTCCTTCCTTTGTATGAACTGCCAGTAAAGAAGTCTGCAGTGTAGAATGAGGAACATTTACAAATTCTACTTTTAAGTCTTTGTTTATTTTGTAAATTTTTCCTGGTTGCACCTTTTCAAACTTGTTTTTTAGATGCATTTTGTCATCATTCATCATTGTCTTAAGAACTTCCAAAGTGAATGGAGTACCAACAATAGGCGCATTATATTTAGGAGCCAAATAAGGTATTGCTCCAATATGGTCTAGATGGCAGTGTGAAGCAAATATTCCCCTCACATTATTTCTCCATGAATTTAATACATTGTCATCAGGGATTCCTTCCAGCTTTATCATTTGCTCTGTTGTTAGCTCTTGTCTGCTCCCACCATCTTCCTCAAAATCAGCTATTTTTTGCAGAAAAAATCCCATGTCAAGAACTATTGCATCGTCATTTACTTTCAACGCAGACATGTTTCTTCCAGATTCTCCATATCCTCCTACGCCACAGAATTCAATTGCCATTATGCCCTCAAGCTCTTCTTGCTGGATATGTTGCTTACAAGAACTAGGAACATTAATCCTATGAACATGGCTCCTAAAACATAAAATACAGGTACAAAAGATTTCAAAGGATAATTGAAAAGAAGTGCTTTCCTTAATAAATCTTCTCCAATCACAAAAGGATTGTACAAAGCTACTTGCTTGAAGATGGCAGGCATTGATTCCAAAGGCAATATTGTATTTGACAGGAAAAGCATTATGCTGCTTAAGGATATTGCAGCTAAAGTTCCTGTCTCTTCGCTCCTGAACAAATATCCTATTATTAATCCTATTGAAATGAATATCAAAGACATGCAAAGCAGTATCAGGCTTACATTAGGCAGTGCACTTAGCAGGCTTCCTCTGAAAAAGTAGTAGGCAACGGCAAATATCAATATCATTTGTAACAATATTATAAGCAAGGCAGTGATGTATATACCAATTATGAAAAGCAGGTCTGATGTAGGCGATATATAGTTCCTGAAATATGCAGTGCTTGTTTTTTCTTTTATTACCAAGTCAGCAACCAACAATATGCTTATAAACATTATGACCATTATGACTAGAGTTGGGAACAAATAATTCAGGTAAGTTTTTTCTGCAACAACTGGCTCAATCTTGGCATTTATCGGACTTACTATCTTCCTTGCATCTTTTTCAGCAACAGCCTTTATTCCATTTATCATTGTCTTGAATATATTTTCCATCAAGGTTCCCTGGGTTACTATCTCAGAATTTGCATTTTTTATTTCTCCAAGCTTTGCAGCAACTTGCGATTTCAGCTTTGCATTTGCATCCATTTGAGCTTGAGCCTCATCAACTAAAGCTCTTATCCTATTCATTGGCCCATAAATCCCGACAGTAGAAAAGTTAAATTGAGTCTTTAAAGCTTCGACATTGCTTTCCAAAGAGTCAAACTCCTGGTCAAACTTTGTTTTTCTAATCACAAAATCCTGCTGCGTCAATAAATCATCTGAAGCTTTTGCAAGATTTGTTGATTTTGAAGAAGCTATCAATATTGAATTTAAAGGAACAGTCTGGCCTGCTAGCTGGTCTCCAGTACTTTTTAAAGTATTTACTATTGTATTTGTAAGCTGTAAACTTATCTCATCAGATTTGGTTGCTATCTTTGAAGTTATAGTGTCCATCAAGCTATAAACTAAGTTTGTCCTTGAAGGATCAACATAAAATGTGATTTGTCCTTGGTTTTCAACGCTTAGTCCTTTAGGAAATATAGCGCATATATGGATTATGCTGTCTTTTATTCCTTTTATGCATTCATCTTGCGAAACCAATTTGTTTACAGCAAAGTTCTTTCCTGAAAGTTCTTTTATCATTGAATCTGCTAAAGGTGAATATTCCTCAGAATAAACTCCTACTCTTATTCCATATAAGCTGGCAGAATTAAAGGCTGTTCCAACCATCATTATCAGGAACAAAGGTCCAAAAACCACTATCAATGCAGAACCCTTGCTTCTTAAGATAAGCTTTATGTTCTTCCCGACTATCCTTAGTAATTTGTTTAAAAACATTTTATGCCTGCGTCAGTTGTTCAAATACTTCATTTAGTGTTGGCTTCCTTACCTCTACTTCTATTATCCTGTCATTTAAGTTGTCAACCAAGCTGAAAATTTCCTGCATAATTTTCTCAGGATTGTCAGTGAATATTTTTAGTCCAGATTCAGCCTTTATGATTTTCTCGACATTCAAGTTTCCAAGATGATTTATTATATAATCATAATTGTTTGAAGCCACTTCAAGGTATATTTCCTGATTCTTTGTATATAATTCCCTTAATTCGTCTATGCTCCCTACTTTTAATATTTTAGAATTATGCAAGATTGCAATTTCATCGCATAGTTTTTCCATTTCCCACAATAAGTGAGATGTTATTATTATTGTAGTTCCTGTCTGGTTCACTTTTTTTATCAAGTCAATCATGTCTCTTCTTAGTCTTGAGTCTAGATCCTCAGTTGGCTCATCTAAAATCAATATTTTCGGATAATTTATTAAGGCGCATGCCAAGTCAAGCCTCTTCTGCATTCCTCCAGAAAGATTTTCAGCCACTATATGTTTTTGCTTCTCCATTTNCAATAAAGGAAGTATTCTCTGTATGTTTGTTTCTATTACACTTTCAGGAAGTCCATACAAAGTGCCAAAATAATTTAAATTTTCTTTGACAGTTAGTTTAGGATAAAAAGAATTGTTCTGCGTTGCAAATCCAAAGTGCCTTTTGACTTCGCTTGCTTCCCTGTCTATTCTTTTTCCTTCAAAAAGGACGTTTCCTCTTGTCGGTCTGTAAAATCCTACCAAAGTGTTAAGCAAAGTCGTTTTTCCAGAGCCAGAAATGCCTATAATCCCTAATATTTTTCCTTTTTTTATGTCAAGGTCTATATTATCAAAAACCATCAGTTTCCTAAATTTCTTGGTCAAACTCTTGACCTGCAGAATCACCTCTTCCATAGCTATCTTAAACCTCTGGTTGTTTTTAAACTTAACGTTGCTAAAATCTAGAAGATATAATCTATTTTAAACAAATAAACTTTAGAATAAATACTTAATTCTTATATAAAATAATTTTAATCTAAATCTAATATACCACATCTTGGAGTAGAGATAACACAATAATAACAAACTAACTAAAGACCCTGCAATCATAATTATCCCTTCTTTTGATTTTACATAATCCCCTAACACTGAAAAACCCGTAAGAACATTATTTTGCTTTGTTTCTGTTTTAATTTTTTCTTGTATCATTGATATTGGTTCTTGAACTGGTTCACTTAATAAAACACATTGCTCTCTTTCATCAAAAGCATAGCCAGGAGCACATTCCCTTGGAGGCAAGCTTAAAGGAACTTGTATAGCTTCTTCTTTTATAACTGGAATCCTTCTACTTCCACCCCCTCCGCCTCCACCACCGCCTCCGGAACTTCCAGATGAAGATTGTGGTTCAGGCACAGGAAGTGTTTCAGCAACTACAAAGTTTGAAAAGTGAGGAGTTGTTGCTTTAAATCTGACTATGCCAACAGATTCATCTAACAAGGTTGTAGGTAATTCTTTCCAGCTATCTAAATCTTCTTCATAAACATAAAGTCTTACATTACTTAACGAAACAGAACCGAAGCTTGCTTTTGGCAAATTAAAGTGAACATCAAAGGTTTGATTTTCTGGTAAGGTATGATAAATATCAATCTGAAAAAATTCAAATTGTTTGCCCATTTCTGACAAAGAAGGAGCCCTAATTGCAGGTAAGCTATATCCATTGTAATCTTTTTTAATCAATTCTCCAACAGGAGCTGTTTCTCCCCAATTTAAAAAAAATATTGTCGTTGATTCATCTAAACCATCAATTTTATCCACAACCTGTTCTATTTGTGGATCCTCAATTGTCCCAGTAACAAATATTTTAGTTACCCCACCTATTAAACTTGAAGAGCCTGAAGGATCTTTATCAGGATGATAAAAAACTTTATTATACTTTGCATTATCAAAATCAGAAAGCAATCTTCCAGCCTTTCTCCTATCTTCAGGATCCTGCCCAGTTATAATTAATGCAGAATTTGGACCATTTTCAACAGCTTCAATTACAGCTACCCCTTTATCCAAACCTTTTATAGATTTCTTGCCATCTCCAGAAATATCGCACTTATATGAACTTAAGGCATCTACTAAAGGATTTTCACATGGATGCCCAACAACGATAAGATTATAATTTTGTATTTGATCCGGGTTATTAAGTTCAGTATCAAGAAAACTATTAACTTCCCTAAAAGCATTGTTAAAGCTAGACCCATAATTATTTAAAGTATTATTTAAATTAATCCATTCACCTTCCCCAATTTCTTCCCAACTACCAGTTTGAAGTTTTGTTATTATATCTACCAAAGTTAAAACATCTGAAGCGGGGGCATTTGATCCTACAACTACCCCTATATTATCACTTTGCCCATAATAATAAGGAAAAGGATAACTATCAAAGGGGTAGTATGAAGGGGTATAATGACCAGGCCATGAATTAAGCTCTAAATTAAAAGAAACCCTATCGCCATGTAAAGCTCCATTTTCATCCCTACCGGTTACTACTAATTTACATATTAAATTTTCATCTTCTTTTATACTTAGGTTGACCTTTATCTTTTTACTCTCATTGGGATTCAAAATAATCTTATCTGTTTGTATCTCAAATGGGATTTTACTTTCTACTCCACTGCACTCAAAATTTCTGGTTTCATTATCTATAACTATTTCCTTAATTACCCCAATGCTATTAATACTCAGGTTTTCATCTTGACTGAAGTTATTTTTAATTTCTACTTCTAAAGATATAGTATCCCCTGGTTTTAGGTCATGAATCGTACTTCTATCATAAATGTCTTGAGTCGAATGATTATTTATTATTGCTTCTATTTTATTAATATTAAGTTGGTTTTTACGTTGCATCTTTATATAAGCACCAGACATAAATGGGGTACCTATTGATTTATTTTCTCCAATAGTAACAAAAGCAACATTAAATTCAAGTTCGCTTCCATCTAAAAAGACTGCGTCTAAGTTTTGTGGAATCCTAATTTTTATAGGAACTGAAACAGTTTTATTAGCAGGCACAACCACAGACTTATTAGGTACATCAATGGTCAAATCTAAATCTTCTTTTGAGAAATTATAAAAAGGATAAACATCCCTAATAAAACTATCGGCCACAATCAACTTAGATATTTCTATATCTTTAAAAAGAAATGGATTAGTTATAGTAACCTCTTTAATATCAAATATATCCCTCTTGCTTTCATCAACATGTTTTGGATTACTTACCGAATAATCTTCCCCACCAAATCTGATATCATCTAACAAAAATTCATAATTAAAAGTCTGTAAAAAAAATTCGACACTATTATCAAAAATATCTAAAACACCTATCATCCCCCCTTCACCAATAAGGCTATAATCATCTTTATAAATATAATCTGTCAATTCGCCATTAATTTCAAACTGAACGGCCGTGGTTGGCATATCCTCATAAATAATTACTTTAACATTATAACTTCCCCCATTTAGAGTGTAATTGTTTTGGTCACCTTCCTTTATAATATCTGAAAACCCTTCTGCACTCACATTAGCTACCAATAACAAAGAAATTGCTAAGATAAAACCTAATATTTTTGGATTATTCATTTCTTTCTTTAAATTACCTCAAAAAGAAGTAAGATTTACTATATTTAAATCTTTCTGTTATAACTACTTATAAGTAATAATCAATATGATATAACGGTTCTTCTCAATCTTCTGAACTTAATTGCTAATTCAAAAAGATATCTTCCGTTAATAAATAAATCTAAACAAACCTAAATTTCTCATTAATCTTAAACTTATCCCCAACCCCTTTCTTTACTTCTATAATATACTTAGCAGCTTTCCTAGGGGCAGAAAACAAACTAAAGGGTTTTACATTCTTCTTCATATCAACTATTTTTTTATTCTTATCAAGCCATATCACATCTATTGGAAAAAACACAAATAGCATGTCAATTGTAGAGTCAATTATGCTTTCATCTTTACCTTCAATCAAGACTGCTTCATTCTCCTTGAGCTGCTTGCTGAACCTTAATCCAATAAAAGATTTTATGCCATTGCAGACCTTTACATTGTCTATTACAAGTTTATTTCCAGAATATATTTTCATTCTACTTCAGCTTCTAATTTGCCATAACTTATATGGGGGCTTCCAGAGCTTGTATAGCTTATCTTAAGCCTTGAAGTTATTTTCTCTCCGCTTTCAGAAGATATCGCGCATGTGAATGAAAGCTTTTCCTCTTCACCATCATTCAATCCAGAAGAAGCAGCCTGTAATACGTTGTCGCACGGTCCTCCATCAGATTCAAAAGTGATGTTGAACTCTGTCAGGTCATATCCTAATCCGTTTCTTACTACAATATCAGCACTGCTTGTAGCTACTCTGAATCCAACGCAGTCTAATCCTATTGTTAAGCTGCACGATTCAGGCTTGAACTTGCTGAAGTCAAGAACGCCGAAATAATAGATTGCTGCAACAGAAGCCATTATCGCAACTATAACCCATCCATAAGTTGCCATGTACTCCAAGGCAGCTTGTCCTTTTTTGCTGTTCATGATTTATCACCTTTATTTTGCTTTATATCTTTAATTTCCTTGATTAGCTTTTTGCATTTATCTATGGCAGGTATTGCTGTCTCAAAATCCATTCTGTTGCCGTAGTAAGTTAATGAATTTATTTTATATCCTACATCATCAAAGATAACATACAAGTCATTCCTCTTAAGGATGTCTCTGATATAATACCCAAGGCATAATTGGTTCAATACAGCATATCCCTCCCTGATAACTAAGGCCTGCAATAATTCCAGCAAGGAAGTGTAATAATCTTCAAATACAAAATTACAATTTTTCTCATCTATTTCTCCTATTATTTTTATCCTTTCTTCTGCTGTTTCAATCAGAGATTTTGCCCTTTCCAAGTCTGGAGATACTTTTTTTGCAGAGTTGCTTTCTATACAATCGCTCCATGATGCTTCTTTCATTTAAACACCTCTAAAAAATTATTTAAGGTTATGCCATTTATGATGTTATTAGCAAGGTGCTTATTTGAAATTTTATTTATATCATTATAAAGAAATATCTGGATTTTCCTTCTAAGGAATTTCTCAAATTTTTCGAGATTTACATTTTTTTTAGATGGAGTTTCTATATATAAGTCTAGATCGCTTGTCTCTGTATCTTCTCCTTTGGCATAAGAGCCAAAAACAACAATAACAGGATTGCTTAAGGCCTCTTTTAGATAATCAATAATCCCAGAGCAATGGATTTGCTTTATGTTGTAAGACCTTTTTTCCAGCAAGTATTTGAGATTTGTCCTGTCAGCAGTATAAAAGATGACATTTCCCGTTCTTGCTATTTTAATAATTCCTTCTTTTTCTAATTCCTTGCAGTACCTGATTACAGAAGGCAGAGAAAGCTTTAGTGTTCTTTCTATCTCCCTTACCCTCAGCTTGGCAGTCGGGTTAAGGAAAAAATACTTTTGAATTATTGTCTTGATATTTTTTAGTTTCATTTGGTAATATATAATATCAATTGATATTTAAAGTTATCTGTATGCATTCTAGCTAATAGGATATAATAAAATAGAAATTTATTGGCAAACCTCAGTAGCTATAACATCATCTACTTCTGGAGCTAAGCTTAAATTAATTGTTTCCATGAATAACTTATACTGCAGGTAGGTATTGTTTGCAATGTTTGAAGTTATGGCAGCAGGAGAAGATGTATAATTTCCTATGAAGCTTTCTCCAGAGCAGCTTAAATCATCACAGGTTCTTAATTGCAGGCTTGCCTTTGTATAGCCTGCCTTGTAAAGTTCATAAATCTCATTGTTTGACAAAGACCTTTGCCATATCCCTATCTCATCCAGAGTTCCATCAAGGAAAATATCTCCAGTAGCATCCAAAAAGTCATATCCCAATGTTATTGCAGAAGGATTGTCACATATCTGCTGGGTTGTGGTGTTTGACTGAGCAACATTATTGATGAAGAGTTGTCCAAGGCTGTTTTCCACCCTATAAACTAGATGATACCATTGGTTAGAATTGACTGTCAAATCAGAGTATTTTTGGGCTGATACAGTATTACATGATTGCCTAAATGCAAATTTATTAAGCACATTGTCATAGTAGACTTTCCAGCCATCTTCTGAGTTAAAACTTAAGTCCCTTATTATTCCATATCTATCTGAAAGAGTGTCAAAATTAACCCATAAGGAGACTGTGAAGTTGTTGCTTAAGTTCAAGTTTGATGCTGTTATGTTTAATATGTCGCTTGAGTTGAAGTTAAATGCTCCATATAGCTTGCCATTATTAATAAATGCTGGGCAGTTTGGACTGATGCAGACTGCATTATATCCATTGCCAGTATGATCATAAACAAATGTAGTGTTCTCTCCAAAGCTTGCATTATTGTTCAAATGTAAAAGCATAGCAAGGTTAGAGTTGTTATAATTTCCAATTTCCCAGGAATTGTTTAAGAAACTAGACCAATAAACTTTGCTCCAGATAGTGTTGTTTTGGATATGGCCAAATACCTTGCTTGTGTAATCTCCATTAGGGTAAGACAAGTTAAGCTGGTTGTTATAGATAGTGGATATTTCGCTTGCTGTTAAGCTTCTATTAAACATAAACAACTCGTCCATCTCTCCGTCAAATAAATTTGCTCCGCCGGCTGTTGAAGAGCCAATGAACAAGTTTCCAGTTCCAGAAGCTATATTTCCAGCGCCTGTCGGGCAGGTATTATTGTTCTTTCCATTCCAATAAACTTTCAAATTACCCCCTTCTTTAACGCAAGAAATATGATTCCAGCTTCCAGCTGTTGTATAGCCAGAAGGCAAAGTGGTATCACAAAGCTTATTTACTCCAGCAACCCTCACCATGCATCTATATTGGTCTATTGCAGATTCCAGCCTTATATGATAAGCATTAACAGTGCCGCTGTGTTTGTTTAGAACATATTTGTCTCCTGCTGCAGTAAGCTCAAAATCAGGGTTAATCCAAGAGCCGAAGCTGATGTTGCCGCCAACATACCTTATCTTTCCAAATTCATTGATTGTTAAAACATCCCCAATTCCATCAAAGTCTCTTGATTTATCTATTTTAGCAGTATTTGTAACAGAAGGACAGCTAGGAGGGCTACAGGTTGCATTGTCAAATCCAGCGTAATTCTTAACTAAAGTTGTATTTTCACCTTCAGAAGATAAATTGTTGAAATGCAATAAAACTGCCAGTTCATTCAAGCTGACTAAATTAGAGTTTATTTCTAATAGACTTTTATTAAGCATTAATATTCCAGAAGCATTTGCTATAGTCTGATTATAGGTTCCTAAATCCCAGTCTGATTTGTTTGTTGTGTTGATTAGATTTTCGCAAACTGCTGCGCTAGAAGTTACATAATAAGCTTCAAAATTAGACAAGTTTAAAGTTCCATTTGTGTCTGAGCTGAATTTAAGGGTTATATTGCAATATCCTTGAGCATCTGCAACACAATTATCGATTGCACTTTGCAATGTAGATTCGTAATTTTCAATATATTCGCTGCCTGAAAGGTAACCTGTTCTGTTCCATACATTAGTATTTTCAACATACATTTTTAAGTTTGAAACTGTAGTTCTTATTGTAACATTAGAAGAGCTGACTTCAGTTCCGTTTGTTAATCCATCGCTAGGCATGATTGTACAATACCATTTGTCATTTAAGCTTAAGTTTCCTTTTGCCAGAGTTTCATAATTTAAATTTTGATTAACACCATTTTTAAACCACTTATATGTAGATCCTTTTTCTGAATAATTAAATATTGAATGATAGGTGTAATTACATAATAAATCATCGCCTAAATTAGGGATAGATGGTAACACAGAAACATTACCAACTGAGGTAAGATCAATTCCTGCAATTAAAGTTAGAGTTACATTTAAGCTTGGATAATATTCAGGAGTTGCTGTTTCTTTTGAATGAACGTTAAAGTGGGGACTATTAAAGTTCTCTCGCAAATCCATTAAGAAAGTGATTGCAGGGTCACCAGCTTTACAAGAAGAATTAACAGCCTGTGAAACTACTAGTGAAAATGGAGCATTGTTGGATGTTGCACAGATGCTTGTGAAGTTCACAATGTTTTTATCTGGCGTAAAAATGTTACTATAGGTCAATGTTTCTTCTCTCCAGGTGATATTGGTGGCATTCCAAACTCTGTATGTAACAGAACAATTATTCAAATGAGAAACTTTATGCAAAGTTAGGATAGCATTGTTTAGGTTGTAAAGTGAACAATCTACAGAAGAGATATCAAATCTAAAAGTAGAATTAACTATATCAGTCTGCATATGGTAAGTTTCAATAACGCTGGCGTTGGCGCAGTAAGTTGTATCAGGAAGTGTATTTTGGACACAAGTATCATCTAATACCTCAGAATCTGGTTCTTTCAGCTCTATGGTTGTTGAATCAGGACCTACATGAATAACATCTCCAAATTTAGCATCTAAAGTTAGAGTCAAAATTTTGTCTTTAGTATCTATGCTATAGTAATCTAATTTCTTTATATATTTATCAAATTGTTTTTTTGTAAAGTTGAATGAAGTTTCATTTTGCGATACAATGCTTATTGGATATTTATCAAAAGACTTAAAATTTTTTAATGAGTCAAAATTATCTTTTGCGTCTGAAGTTAAAGCAACCTCAACTTTTATGGAGGTATAATTATAATCCAAGCATACAGCATCAGTAACACCATCTGATTTAACAATGCATTTAACTGGAGAATTTTTCAGAGATTCAGCAGACTCAATAGTTTTCCAACCATTATCATTAACAAATCTTATTCCACCATATAGCTCATAGTTAAGCAAGTTGCCATCTTTGGTCATTTTGCTATTGTAAGAATAAGTCTGAGAATTATCTATAGCGTAGCTTATTGAATTAATTAAACTAAATACCAATATCCAAATAAATATTTTCTTAATCAATTTGAACCACTCACCTTTATTCTTGAATAAAGTATCGTTGCATTCTTTGGTAGTCTTACTTGGACTGTCTTATTTTCAGGAGTACTAGTATAAATCAAAGAAGCTTTATTGCCTGTTGTAAAGTTTTCCTGCCTTGTTGAGTTTTCATTAAATATTTTTAAGTCAATATATTCAAAATCAGATAGATTGCCATCGCTTACTTCAACTAAAATTGAGTAATTTCCAGTATCATTTGAAGTTGTCTGCCATAAACCAGAACCATTAAATTCACCACCATAAGAGTATGTTAAGCTATCTCCATCCTGATCAAATGCTGTCAATTGACCACTTTTATTTATATTAATTAATTCGCCAGCTATTCCTGTTAAGTTATCCAAAGGAGCTATAACTGGTTGTTTATTTCCGCTTGAAATCAAAGTCAGTAAGGTAATTGGAGATCCTTGTCTTGTTACAGCAAGTTCAGCTTTTCTGTCATTGTCAATGTCTCCTATTATTGGAGAATTACCTAAGGTCCCAAGAACACGGTAAGCTTGGTCTAATGTTCCGTCATTATTTAGGATTATAACCCCTGTAGTGTTTGCTGCTAGAATATTATAATTACCATCTCCATCTATGTCTGCTATATTTGGTGCTGTTGTTTCAGCAATTGGTGAATAATCATAGTTCCATTCTTGAGAATCTGTTTTAGGGTCATAAGCCCTAAGGCTTGCAGTGCTAGAACCGCAACTTGTTTCTCCATTAATAACAATTTCTGGATTTTCGTCAGTATCAAGATTTGCAATAGATGGAGTAACTCTAGGCTCTAAGCTAGAAACAGTTATTTCTGAATTGGAATTGTCGGCAATACATGCTGTGGCATTTTTTATAATAATTTTATCGAAACAACTGCCAACATTGCAGCTGCAAGTGTGCGTTGCAAATACAATCTCATAATCATTGTCATAATCTATATCATAAATTACTGGAGAACCACCAGTTTTTCCTGCACTTACATTACACGATTGACTTAAAATTCCAGAATTATAATTATATACCCTTAAACCATAAAATTCAGTTATTGCTATCTCTAAATCTCCATCTTCATCTAAATCAGCGATGGCTGGAGCTGAAACCCCCCCTCCATTACTTCCTATGCTAATATTTTTCACTAAAGTTGCGCTATTCCCGTTGTCATGCAAAATATATAAGTCACCTGGCCAAGTATAATCAACCTCTATTCCATCAATAAAAATTATCTCTTTTACCCCATTGTTATCCAAGTCTTCAACAGCAGTATATCCTAAATTACCTATCCTGTTGCTCATAGTCATTGTGCTAAATTTAGCAGGAACAGTATAAGTCCAAGCACGAGTTCCATCAGAATTAAGTTTATATAAGGTACCATTCTCTAAACCAAAGAAGATTTCTAACTTTTTATCACCATATGTATCTGCTAAAGTTGGTGGAGCTATTAAAGCGGCGCCTTCAGCCATAAAAGGATTTTTCCACTTTTCACGTGTCTTTGGATTAGGATTAAGAAAAGTCTGACTATCCTTTCCAACAGCATAAATATATTTATCCGTATTTTCAGAATTAACAATAATAACCTCCATTCCTTCATTACCATCTATATCTCCCATGGCATATCTGGCTATTGAGCCACTATCCTGCGGTACATTTTTTACTACAAAGTCCAAATCATTTTTAGAGTTAGTTGAATCAGCATCGCCTTTTAATAATGTAAAGCCTGCTCTTTTATTATCATGATGGTATGTTGGCCAAGAATAACTGTTTACAGTATCTAAAAACAATCTGTATAAACCAGCTGTTGCTTTCATTGCATGAGGTATTGTAGCATTTGCTTCCTTGCTTACTGTATTAGAAGTTAAACCAACACTGGTATTAACAAAATCGCTACAGGAAGTAAAACCAAAATCTCTCCAAAGATTTGTAGAGCCAGTTCCGCTACAAGCCCAGTTTTGTGGTGTATCATCTAATTCTCTATATATTGTATTTCCATCTACATCATCACTAGCCCAATACTGAGTTTTTTGTGCTGTATACCAAAACAATCTAAATAAATAATCTAATTTATCAGGCTCTACTTTTGACCAATCAAAACTAGAAATTAAATTTTCATAATAATAAGGATTAAAGTTTTTGCCAGTCCAGTTGTATTGAGATTTTAAAGTATTGAAATTATCACCTGTATAATCTTCTAAAATTGAAGAATCTACAAGCGGAACATGTGGATCTAAAAGTACGTGCGAGGGTTGAGCAGCATCTTCCAATAAATGAGCAACTCTCCCTAGCCAATAGTAAGATTCATTTATATTACCTTTCAAATAATTGTCAATTATTTTTGTTTTCCAGAATCCATTGGCTCTTGCCCAACTACTTTGAAATGTTTGACCCAACCCAATATCATAATCACCATAATCTGGAGAGTCTGGTTGCCAGAAATGTCTTAGAAATCTACCTTCTATTATTGGGAGATCTTCCTCTCTAGAACCATCAATAATGTCGTCACCTTGATTATAACCATTATCTGAAGAAGTTCTAGTAATAGAATTAGTAGAATGATTTTTAATCTCAAACGGAATTTGTTCCCAAACAGCTTTTGATTCATTAGTTAAATATTGGTGCACTTCTTCGCCAGATTCAACATTATAAGCATTTACAATAGGAAAAATCAAAATAAGTAAAACTACAATAAAAAGCAAATTAAAGATTCTTTTATTTTTCATTTTTAAATAACGCATATAAAAATCCAATTATTCCTCCAATTATTCCATAAAATATAGGATTATAGATAAATCCATAAAAGATAACAAAAAATCCACAGGATTCACCTATTCCAAGTCTAAGTAAATTACAAAGCGCTTCATCAGGTACTTTCGAAAATATAGTATAAACTATCACAGGCAATCCTAATTTTTCTCCGAAAAGTACAAAAAATGGAACTTTAAATAATCCAAATATCATTCCAATAAATAAACCTTTACCCCAAATAGGGAGTTTTTTCCATCTATCTTTAAGCTTCACTTTTTAAACCTCCATTTATTTCATTAGGAGTCTGCTCCCACACTTTTTGGGATTCATTGGTTAGATACTGATGCACTTCCTCACCAGATTCCACAGTATAAGCAAGAGTACTATTTATAATAAATAAAAGATATCCAATTGTAATTAACAATAATATTCTTTTTTTATTTAACATTTTTATTTTGTATGTAAGCTCCAATTAATAAACCGTATAATCCTAAAGTTATTATACTTAAATAAATAAAAACACTCCAGCAACTTTCACCCCCTCCTCCACAACCAATTATATGTCCTATTAATCCGCTTAGAGGGAAAAAAATCAATAATAATAAAACCCCAGTTCCATAACTAATAAATCCAAGGAAGGATCCTATGATTAAACCTAAAACAGCACCAAATTTATTTTTCAACAAAAATTCTTTTATAGATAAAAATAATAACAATAATCCAATTATTAAAATTATAAATATTGGTATTTGAGTAGATAAATTTCTTTGTGTAGTCCCAGCAAAAAAATAGCTTAATATATCAGCAAACAATATTACAATAAGGGATATCCATAAAAGTTTATTTTTCATTTTTAGTTCTCCAATTATTCTTTAACAACCTCCATTTCAAAAGAATCAAAAGCGCGATGATAATCCTCACAGTAATCTAAATCAGGGCATCTATTAAATCTTAAATTAGAAATAACAACTTTGTGATTATTATCTAAATCAACTTTATTATTCTCATCTTCTTTATCAGCATAAATTTTAGGATATAGTACCCCATTAATTCTAAACCAGCAGGCTTTCTCTTGTCTATCACAATACAACAAATCTATAAGATAATTCTTACCATCTAGTTTTATAGTGCCAATTTCTTTATTTGAATTGCTTATTCTTAATTCTTGTTTATAAGGGAGTTTACTATCGATAGAATTAAATTTTAGATTAGCAAAGCTTGGGTTATATTTAATGAAATAATCATAAGCAAATACATCATCAACAATCCTTCTATTTCCAACCAATGGAGACAATTCTAAAGAATTTATCTTATTATTTAATGTTAAAGCCTGTGATTCTGGAGCAATAAAAGAATCTGCTTGGTTTGGAATCGCTTGATTAGGCTCATTTTCACTTTGAGCAACAACTATAATTGCTAAAGCTAATAGAAATAATGCTACAAGATTAAACTGCTTTATTTGCCCCTCTTTTATTTTAATACCCCCTTAGACTAATTAAATAAGGCTTTATTTATATATAAATCTTTGTAACCATTTAGAAATTATTGAAACAAGCTTACAAACCATAGCCACATTCTTTTGATTAAGCCAGGTTCATTTTCTTCTTTTATTCTAGTGCTTATTACTGGCCCAATCCCTTCCTCAGTTTTCTTATCCGATTTAACTTCATCTAATTTAGGCTTATAGTTTTCAGATTCCAATTCAGCAATAGTTTCTAGTTGCTCTTGTTTTTTAATATTCTTCTCTACTTCTTTTTCAATTTCTAGCAGTTCTGGCAATCTAAAGGTAAACTCAGGATTTCCATCAGGACCTTTAATAAATAATTCTCTTCTTCCTTCAAGTTCTCTTCCTCTAAATATATCATAATCTTCGTAATTGCCAAGAACGTCAGCAGCAGTTCTTCTTGCTTCATCATATTGGGCATTAATCAGCAAAACCGCATGATTATTGTTGTTTTTAATTTCTACAACAGCATACTTGTCTAATTCGTAAACATTTCTGCATTTATAAGAGCTAAATTCTTCAACAATTTCATTCTCGCAGGGATTTCCCACAGCAATTATATTATAAGAGTTTAATATATTAATGTCCTTCAATAGTTCATTGTCCATAATGGTGGTTCCAAAATTCTTTGAGTTGGCCAAGGACTGCAAACCACTAGAGATTTGTATTAATGCAAGGACATCAGAAGCAGGTGCTTTTTCACCTACAACAAAAGCCAAAGGACGATCTTTGTTTTGAATAAAAAAGTTAGGATAATCATCTAAGTAATAAATTGTATCTGCATCTATTGGAGATAAAAACAATAAAAAAAGGCTAATTAATAAAACATTTTTTTTCATTTTATCAAATTAGATAACGTATTATATAAATATTGTGAAAATGCTTGAAAGCTTAACGCTAATAAGTTATCTCTATCTTTATTCTTCCATTTGAAGTCCTGCTTATTGTTCTTCCCTGCCATCCTTCAGTATAATCTATAAACAAGTCAGATTCTAATTTAGTTCCAGCTTCCCCATTGTTGCAGTCCTCAAAAACAAGCTTTTCTTCTTCTCCTTTAAACAGCCCATTTTTTGCTTCAACATTTTTATTGCACGAATATAGATATACAGAAAAATGGCTTAGGTATGATTTATCAACGTTTGCAGTCCTGTAATTCTTGACTAAAATTTCAACCCCATTTTCAGTCGCTCTTATCCTGTCGCATCTTACTTCTGGTATGCCTAAAGAGCATCTTGTAGGTATGATTGCTTCAAAGAAACCAAAAGAAAAAAAAGCCATAACAAAAAGAAAAATAAAGATGAGATATAGTGGCCTCATAATTACTCTATTGTTCCTACTATCTGCCCATTCTTTGTGCGGGTAAGTGCATTAGCGCCAGATCCTTCTGTCCAGTTTATCTGGAGATTTCCCTTGAATCTGTCTCCAGCTGCACCAGTATCTGTGCCTAACGCACAAGTAATTGTTAGTTTTATAGTTTCACCATCTGAAAACGTTGCGTCTGTTGCTGCAGGACTTGCATCACAGGTAGAGCCAGAATTCTGCAAACCAACACTGAAAGAAGTCAATGAAATTCCCATTCCATTCTGGATTACCATCTCAATTGTGCCTGTTGCAATCTTGAAATTGCTGCACCCTACTCCAGGGAAATATACGCAGCTGCTTGGCAGGAATCTTGATGGATTCAATACTCCAAAGTAAGCCAAAGCGCCTATTGCGATAAGAACTACTAAAATAGCCCAGCCATAGGTCATTAAAAACTCTAAAGCTGCTTGTCCTCTTTTGTTATTCATGATTTATCACCTTTATTGTTTTTATTCGTATTTTGTGGCAACCTTGCCTGTTTCTTTGTGAGTTATTGCAACTCCCACTTCTGAATATTGTAATACCAAATCTTCGCTGTAGGAATTTCCTTCTGTTCCTGTTGTCAAGCCTGAAAAGGCACAGCTTAGCTGCTTCCCAGATTTCCAGGTTGTTCCGTTCCATCCAACGCCGGTGCATGTTCCAGCAAGGCTTTCAATTGTAAGGGTGAAATTCCCTAAGTCTTTTCCTATTCCGTTTCTAATTATAAATGTTCCTGTTCCGTCAGACTTTACAATAAAATCATCACAGTTAAATCCAGGTGCCAAGATGCATGATTTTGGCAATATCCCTTTTGGATTCAATACACCGAAATAAGCTAAAGCTCCAATTGCGATTAAAACTACTAAAATAGCCCAGCCATAGGTCATTAAAAACTCTAAAGCTGCTTGTCCTTTTTTGTTATTCATGATTTATCACCTTATTCATATTTTGCGTTAAATTTGCCTGTTTCTTTGTGAACCAAAGTGCTTCCTCTCTCAGTATACTGCAATATCAAATCAGCACTTAAAACATCTCCAATTGCTCCTGTTGTCAAGCCTGTAAAGTCGCAGTCAAGCTGAGTTCCATCAACCCAGTTTGTTCCGTTCCAATTTACTCCATTGCATGATCCTGTAGCGCTTGCCAATGTTATTGTCCAGTTATTTAAAGTCTTTCCAAAGCCGTTTCTTATTATCACTGTTGAAGTTCCATCAGTATTTAATATAAAGTCATCACATGAAAAGCCAGGTGCAATTATGCAGGTGTCTGGCAATGCTCTTTTTGGATTCAATACACCGAAATAAGCCAAAGCGCCTATTGCGATAAGAACAACAAGGATTGCCCAGCCATAAGTCATTAAAAACTCTAAAGCTGCTTGTCCTCTTTTACTCATTAATGAACACCTCAATTTAATATATTTATATCCAATTACTGCTATATAAACTTAACTGTTGTTTTTCATAATTTTGGCTATTTTATTAATTTATTACCACTCAAAAAAGATTAACAAGTAATATAAGATTTTTAAATCAGCTTACTAGCATGAATAAAAAAGCGCAGGCAAGCACAGAATATATTTTTCTTATAGCAATAATATTAATTGTTTTCATCCCTGTTTTATATTACTCAATAAACAAGGTCAACAATGAAGTGAAGTTAAGCAAGGTAAACGAGATGGTGATAAGTTTACGGCAAGGAATAAAAAACATCTACTCTTTCGGCCCAAATAATTTAGAAGTAGTTTTAGTAAACATTCCTGCAGGCATCAATTCAGTCAGCATTTCAGGCAAGGAAATAATATTCAAGTTTGAAATTTACGGCCAAGTCTCAGATGTTATAGTGGATTCGCCTGCTCAATTAGTGGGCAATCTTTCAATAAAGCCAGGCACGCACAACATTTTGATAAATAATACAAACGGAAGCTTAATTAGATTAACAGACAAGGAATTTTTACAATGAAATCTGGCCAAGTTTCAACAGAGTTTATTTTTTCTTTGATAATACTATTTGTTGCTTTGACAATGCTGCTTGCAATAAACTTTGACAAGAGATCACAATTAATAGATCTTGAAAAATTTGTATTGGCAAGGGAAGATTGTTTAAAAATATCAAATGCACTTAACACTCTCTATACTAATGGCCCAGAATCAAGGACTACTTTAAATGTTTACAATCTAGTTTCAATATACAACAACAGCAGGATTGAAATAAACGACAACAAGACAGATGAACTCTTGACCCAATGCCCATACACTGCAGTTTTTACTGACAATTTGCAGAACTTAACAGGGCAGATTAGGTTTATAGTGGATTATGATGGGATAGTGAGGCCTGGTTAAGATGAAAAAAGCCCAGGCCATAATAACAGACTTGCTGGTAGCAGTAAGCATAGGCATAGTTCTTCTTATCTCAATAAACCTGTCATGGGATTACTACACTTTGAAGCTGAGCGATGATGTAACATATTCAGACATGTTCATAAGGGCATCTGAGACAAGCGAAGTTCTTGTCAGCACGCAAGGCTATCCCAAAAACTGGAACAGCAACAATGTTATCCTAGCAGGTCTTGCAGACTATGACAGGAAAATTTCTGAATCAAAGCTTTCAAATTTCGCAGCCCTCAACAATTCTGCAATCAAGGACATGTTCAAGGTAAATCTTTATAACTTCACTTTTGAGATGAAATATAAAATAAATGATTCCAACATAACATCCATAGGCGAGGCAGGAAATGCCAACGTATCAGTAAACTCAAGGAGGCTAGTTATATACAGAAATGAACCGGCAATCGTTAACTTTATCGTCTGGAAATAAGGGGGCAATATTTTCAATAGACGTTGCAATAGCCTTTTTTATAGTTGCAATAGTGCTCTTCACGTCTGCATATTATGCAGGCAGGCAGAATCAGGACTATCTTGCAAATCTTCAGATGTACAAAGCAGGCTACGATGTTGTTACAGTGCTCGACTACAAAAACATTCTGAACACGACAGATAACATCACTCTGCAAAGCAGCATGTACAACCTGACAGCAGTCAACTATCTCATGAAGATTCGCATAGACGACACAAACGGCGCCTTAATAATTATGACAAACGACACTGCGCCTACAGAAAGCCTGGTTTTGAGCGGCGAACGTCCAATAATGAGGGACACTACCCAGGCAATAGCGAGGTTCTGGATATGGCCAAGATGAGAAAAAAAGCTATTTTATTCACTTTAGGTATGGTTTTTTTAGCTTTGTCCTTGCTGTCCCTGTCTTTCTTGATTTACAGAAACAGTTTGTCAAGCAGGGAAATAGACTACAACGCTATAGCTTCAATAAGAATGCAGAACCTGTTCAGCGCTGCAGATTACCATTTCACAAGCCTTTTTTACAACAATACAGGATTTAAGGTGACAAAAAATGAGACAGGAATAACATTCAGGCACAATTTAGATGACAATTTTAATGCCTTTTTTATCAATGCAAATAAATACAACAACATAGTAAATAAAGTTTATGGTGTAACCTCCACAATGTTGTTCAATTCAACTGAAATGTTTTTCAATATCACAAAAAGCTTGAAGGCAACAAGCAGCCAGATAGCCTATAATGTTTACTCAGGCACGGGAAATAAGACAATAGTTATTTATGACGAGCCTTCAGTTTCTTCTTACACAATACGTGTTAACAGCACAGATTCAAACGGCACTGCAGGCTGGGGCACAGTTTCGCCAGGTAATACAAACTTTGTCATAATTGTTGAAGGCCAGAGCGGATGGAGAAGCACATCCCAGCAGCAGATTTCAACATCAAGCTTCAGTTTTGCAGGAGTGTCTGGTTTTGCAAACAGCTTTAACATAACAATAAATGGAGGCAATGTTACAATAAGGACAGACACAGGAAACCTGATTCTTGAAGCAACTTTAAATTTTTCAGCAGCTTCAAACGAAGTTTTGCTTCCGGTTAAAATAGACTATAATATGTCTTCTTCAAACGTCTTCAGATCATATTATCCTAGAATTTTGTAACTATTGGTGAAGTAAAACACTAGTTTTTATTAAAAAGAAGTGGTTTTTAAATTGAGAATGGCGAAAATAAAGTGGTTTGACATAGTCTTCTGGCTCGGCGTATTGGTTGTAGCGCTTGCATTGTTGTTGATGGACAACCCTTCAATAGTCATAGTAGGCATCATCTTCGAAATTTTAGGCACTCTAGGTATAGTAATGGTCAGGAGAAAAGACAAGCCAAAGCCTGAAGAGCCAGAGAAAAAGAAGAAAGATTTGAAGCCAAAGCCATACAACAAGGAAGTGGCTGAAAAAGAACGTCCAAAGAAAGAGCTAGTAATTGGAACAACATCAGAATTCTACAAAAAAAACATAATGATTTTTGTTGCTGCAGTTGTTGTGATTCTTGGATTCATAATCTACCAGCTTGTCAACATTTCTGGCAAATCAATAATATATATTCTTCTGCTTATATTCAATTTTGTAATCCTGGTTTTATTGTTTGTTTTTGGCACTTACTTGATTAAAAGGAAAAAAGAGGCAGAGCTTGACAACAAGCCTTTGATAGAGACAGAAAAAGAACTGAATGCAAACAAGAAAGTGAGCAAGTTCGTGGTTTTAAGGCACTATGTCAGGAAGGCCTTGGAAAAAGATTTCTCAAGAGAGCAAATTGTTAAGGCAGCTTTGGCAGCTGGCTGGCCAGTAAGATTCATAGAAAAAGCCTACAAGAGGGAAATCAAGAGAAGCGATATAATCAGCACTTTAATCAAGGGCTATGAGACAAAGATATTGAAGCGCTATATCAAGACTGCAATGGAAGACGGATTTAAAAAAGACGAGATAATTGCCGCTGCAAAAAATGCAGGCTGGCCTGATAAAATCATTGAAAACTCTTACGATGCATTAGAAGGAAAAGAGCTTGTCTTCAGAAAAGAAAAAGAAATAGGATTGGAGCAAGAGTTGACGGATGAAGAAGAGGAAAAACAGACAAAAAACATCCTGAAAGTAACAGCAAAGTTAATAAAGCATGAAACAGATTTTGATAGGTTGTATAATTTGGTTAAAAAGAGAGGTGCTATGAAGTTGTCTGAGGTTTCTAAAGAATTTAATATCAGTAAGAAGCAGGCAGAGGAATGGGGACAAATTCTTGAGGATCACGAGCTTATTGAATTGTATTATCCAGTAATAGGAGAGCCAGAACTAAGATGGAAGAAATCGAAAGCTACAGGATAAAAACAAACGAGCTGGATGTTGAAGTAAGCATCACAGGTGGCAAAGGAAAATTTAAACAATATCATTTGATAATTCCTTACCTAAACCCTGCTACAGTTGCTTTGCTTGAGCATATCAAGACAAGCTTGATCACGAATGTTGCAGTGACATCTTCAGAGTTGCTTGAGCCTAAAATGCTCGAGTCATTGAAGACAAAGTTCAAAGAGCAAGCCCTAGTTCTCTTGAAAAGATCCCTGCCAAATGCAGATGATGAAACAATAAACTTCCTCCTTTCAGTTTTGATACAGGAAATTCTAGGATTGGACAAGGTAGAATATCTTCTTAATGACGAGTCATTGGAAGAAATTGTAATTGTCTCAGCAAAGGAGCCAATACGTGTTTACCATAAAAGGCACGGCTGGCTTATCACAAACCTAAGGATTACAACAGAAGCTCAAATCCAGAATATAGCAAATATCATAGCAAGAAGGATTGGAAGGCAAGTAACTACATTAAATCCTTTGTTGGACGCTCACTTATTGACAGGAGACAGAGCGAATGCAGTCTTGTATCCAGTGTCAACAAAAGGAAACACAATCACTATAAGAAAGTTCGCGAGAGACCCATGGACAGTAACAGACTTCATAAGGAACAACACAGTTACTTCAAAGCTGATGTCATTGATATGGATTGCAATACAGTATGAGATGAACATGATTGTCGCTGGAGGCACAGCATCAGGAAAAACTTCTTTGCTGAACGTCTGCATGCCATTCATCCAGCCAAACCAAAGAATAATTTCAATAGAGGACACAAGAGAAATTGAGCTTCCTAAATTTTTGTATTGGTGCCCTTTAGTTACAAGAGAGCCTAACGCAGAAGGAAAAGGAGAAGTCTCAATGTTAGATTTATTAGTCAACTCCTTAAGAATGAGGCCAGACAGGATTGTTCTTGGAGAAATAAGAAAGAAAGACCAGGCGCAAGTTCTTTTCGAAGCAATGCACACAGGTCACTCAGTATACTCAACTATGCACGCAGACTCTCTTCCAGAAACAATTTCAAGATTGGTTAATCCACCAATTGATATCCCGGTAAATTTGCTTGACTCTGTAAACTTATGCATGGTAATGTTCAGGGACAGAAGAAAAGGAATAAGAAGAGCTTACCAATTAGGAGAATTTGTTGTAGGAGAGGAAGAAGGAAGACTAGTAGCAAAGCCAAACTTGATTTACAGGTGGAATCCAACAACAGACAAGATGATACAGCACTCAACTTCTGTAAGATTATTTGAAGATCTTACAAGAAGAACAGGAATGTCGCAGCAGGAATTGGACGATGATGTCGCTGAGAAGAAAGCAATTCTTGACTGGCTTGCAAGAAGAAATATAAGGCACATAACTGAAGTTGGCGAAGTAATAAAAGACTATTATCTTGATCCTGAATCTATCCTTAAGAAAATTAAGGTAAAAAAGGAATAAAATGTTCAATGTACCTTACTCAATAATACCTACAAGAACATTAAAGCAGGCTTCTAAAAAAATATTTTACAGCATTGCTTCAAAGATGGCAGTCGGCCTGCCAAACTTGCCAATGTATTTAAGGCAGGCTGAAACTGACTTGACTCCTAAGGAATATATAAGCATGTGCATGCTTTCATCAACTTTCCTATTTGGTTTTTTCCTGATATTTAGTGTTTTCCTTACAAAAGCAGGGCTTAACTTTTTCCTTGGCTTTATAGTTTCAATGATATTAACAATTATTCTTTTCGTCCAGCAGCTCCTGTATCCAAAAACAGCAGCAAACAAAAGAGTTAGGGACATAGAAAAAAATCTTCTGTCAGTATTGCAGAACATTTTGATACAGATTAATTCTGGAGTGCCTTTGTTCAATGTGATAGTCTCGATAGCAAACAGCAACTACGGCCAGATTTCAAAGGAGTTTGAAATGGCAGTTAGAGAAATCAACGCTGGAAAGCAGCAGGTTGCAGTTCTCGATGATTTAGCTACAAGAAATCCTTCTGTTAATTTCAGGAGAGCTATCTGGCAGATTACAAACGGCATAAAGACAGGTTCAGACTTGTCAAGAGTAATAGAGGAAAACATATCAGCTTTAAGCGAACTCCAGTTGATTCAAATCCAGAAATACGGAAGCCAGCTAAAGCCAATTGCAATGTTCTACTTGTTATTGGCAATAATACTGCCTTCTTTAGGTGCAACTTTCATAATCCTCATGTCTTCATTCATCGCAATGTCTGAATTTGGGATAAAAGTAATATTCTGGACTCTTTTTGGGATAGTTTCATTGGTGCAGCTCTTCTTTTTAGGTGTTGTAAAATCAAGGAGGCCAACATTGTTGGGTTAAAATGTACTTACTCCTATCAAAATTATATCCAAAAGGCCTTAAAGAAGGTTACAAGAGGCTTCTTAAAAGTGCTAATATCAACGTGAACCTTGACAGATTCATAGGCTTTGTTCTTTTTGTAGGTGCAGGCCTTGCATTGGCAATAACTTTCTATCTTGGCAAGTATCTTGATATGCCTCTATGGGTCATCTGGGTTTTACTCTTCCTTGGAATTGAAACAACTTTGTACATGTGGCTTAATCTAAAGGTAAACAAGAAGATAAAAGAGATAGAGAAAGTATTGCCTGATGCTTTGCAACTTATGAGCTCTAACTTAAGAGCTGGCTTGACTCCGGACAAGGCTTTCCTTCTTGCTGCAAGGCCGGAATTTGGAGTTTTTAAGGATGAAATAAATCGTGTAGGAAGAGAGATTACTGTAGGAAAAACTCTTGAGATGTCTTTGATAAATATGAGCCAAAGGATAAACTCTGAAAAGATTGAGAAAGTAGTTCTTCTTATCATCTCGGGAATAAAGTCAGGTGGAGAGCTTGCAGACTTGCTTGAAGAGACAGCAAGAAACACAAGAAATCAAGACTTGATGGAGCAAAAAATAAAGTCAAGTGTTTTATCATATGTAATATTCATATTTGCAGCAGTAGCTTTTGGAGCCCCAATACTTTTTGGACTAAGCTCTTTTTTGGTTGAAGTATTGAAGCAGGTCTTCAGCCAGATTGACATACCAGCGTCTGCAGCTGTGAATATCCCAATCAAAATATCAAAGATTTCAATTTCAACAGATTTTATAGTGACCTATTCAATAGTAAGCTTGGTGGCAACATCAATATTAAGCTCGTTGCTTATAGGGGGTATAGTCAAGGGCAGAGGCAAGGAAGGATTTAAGTATATACCTATAATGATATTGATTACATTGGTAATGTTTTTCACCTGCAGGTCATTGATATCAGGATTGCTTGGAAGTTTGTTTGTATTTTAGTAAATCTTTTATATAATCAAAGTCAAAGAAAAACCATGGAAAGAATACCAACAGGGATAAAAGGTCTTGATGAGCTTATACAGGGCGGATTCAAGAACGGAAGTGTCAATCTTATCACTGGAGATCCTGGAGCTGGTAAGACTGTTTTTGCACTGCAGTTTTTGTTCGAAGGTTTAAGAAGAGGCGAAGCATGTCTATACGTCACATTTGAGGAAAGGAAAAAGAAGTTGTACGATGATATGATCGGGTTTGGAATTGATCTGGAAAAATTCGAGAAAGCAGGGTTGTTTGTCTTCTTAGCATATACCCCGGAGCAGGTTAAAAAATTGCTTGTTGAAGGTGGAGGTACAATAGATGCAATCATTTCAAAGTCAAAGATTAAGAGGCTGGTAATAGACAGCATAACTTCATTTGCTCTTCTTTATCAGGACAGGCTTTTGCAGAAAGAAGCTGCATTGGAATTGTTTGACTTGATAGAATCATGGGGTTGTACAGCGTTGGTAACTTCCCAAAATACAGTAAGCGAGGAAAGCACTGTTAATGCTGCATTGGAATTTGAGGTTGACTCAATATTGATTCTTTATCATGTCAGGATCAAAGGAGAAAGGAAAAGAGCTCTTGAAATACTGAAGATGCGCGGCACTAAGCATCCAAACAAGACTTTTGCAGTCGAGATAGACTCTACAGGAATGAAAATTAATCCAAAAGAGCTTATAGTTTTTTAAAAATGGAAAACCAAAATTATTTAGATGAAAGTAATATGATAGTTATAAATAAAGTTCTTTATGATTATTGTGATAATAGAAGGTTCTGCGATTATTTCTATGACGCTTATGATATCATTGAATTGGAGATTGTTAGAAAATGAATGACAATCTATCTAAACAAATAAATAAAAAAATATTAATTGCATCTCTAGTTTATCTTTTAATTTTTTTAGTATCCACTTTTTTTTATACTATTTATAAATTAGGGATTATTTTTTTCTTAAAAAATATGGTATCTATAATTACTATAGCAATTACTTTATCGCCAGTTTATTACTTAATTTCTTGCTCACAGATTTTAATTATAGGATTTTTACTTAAGTTTTTTTATAGAAATAAATATCTTTTGCTTAATAAATATTTGAGTTTAAAGAATAAATCATTTAATATTACTTTATTGCTTTTTACTTTTTTTTGGGTTTTAGTAAACTTTTATATTTGGAGTCAAATAAAATTCAGAGGTTTCCATTAATATGAACAAAATAAGATTTTTATTTTTATCTGTATTATTAATTTGTATTTATTCGACAATAGCTTTTGGATATCGACAAAGTCCTGATGATCCTGATGTAACAGACCCAAATAATTACACTCATCAAAAAATAACTAAAGAAGCTGAAAAAGCATGGAATTTCATGCCTTATAACATTAAAAAAATTTATATAGAATAAAATTCTTATAATTGCCATGGGTAAAGAGTTTGATGAAGACTATCCTGAGGAAGAAGACAACATCTATGATGAAGATGTGATTGAAGACTTGGAAGAGAACGACGAGATAAATCCTAGCGAAGGAGCTTTCATTGAAGGCTATGTTAAAGACTCAAAACCAAAAAAAAAGCTCAGGAAAAAGTCAAAAAAGAAGTGAAATTATTTCTTAGGCAGGTTGTCCTTAAATACCAGTATCGAAACTATGAAGCATACAGCAACCAAAGGCATTATCCAAATGTTTAATGATTCTGTCAATGCTGTCACATATGGAGCTGGCAGAAGCAATAATTTGAATGTTGCTCTCAAGTCTGCCATAAAGTTTATCAGTAAAGCAATCAAGAATACAAACATTCCAAAAAGCAGTACATTGACTCCAGAAGCAAAGCTTTCATCTTCCTTCTTTCTCTTTTTTACTATGTAGATAAAGCTGACTAGGAAAAATGCAAGACTCAATAAATTAAATATTACAGTTGCTAGGCTCATAGTTTACCAGTCCTTATAGTTTTTTGAAGTAATGTTACCTTGTCTCTTTCCTTCCTGAGTTCTTTCTCTCTTCTTACTAATAAATCTTTTAAAATTTCAATGTCTCTGTTCTTGGCATTCACGTCTGAAATCTTAGACTCAACACCCTCTTCCTTTTTTCTCAATTCCTTTGCCTTCTTGTCAATCTGCTTTCCTTCTGCATCCAATCTGTCCTTCTCCTCAAGAAGCTCTTCTTCCAAGTCAAGCAATTCAAGCTTTTTCTGTTTTATCTTTTCCCTTTCGTCGTCAATTTTTCTCTGCATTTTTTCAAGTGCTCTCTGGTTTGAAGTTAAGCTTTCTCTTTCCTTGAAGAAGTCCTTCAATTTTCTCTTTTCAATCTCAATTACTTCCTTTTGATCATCCAAATTTATCTGCAGCTCATTAAGTTTTTTCATTTCCTTGTCATGATTTGCCTTTTCGCTGTTGATTTGTTTTCTTAATTCTTCTATTTCTGATTTTTCGCTGTTGATTTTATCAAGTTCCTGGTCAACTTGCTTTTCTTTCTGCTTTAGCTCTTTTATCTTTGAAGAATATTTTTTCTTTACGTTTTCTACAGTCTTGTTTGCTTTTTCAATTATTTTATCTTCTTTTTCTTTTATTGAACTAGAAATATTTCTCTCTTTTTCGTCAAGCCTCTTACTTAATTTCTGTAATTTTTTGTTCAATGAGTCAAGCTCTCTCTTCTTGTCTAGAATGTCTTCCTGGTCATATAAAATCCTGTCTTTTTCCCTCTTCAATTTGTTGTTTAGTGACTTATATTTGTCTTTTTCTTCTCTTGCTTCAATGTTTTTGACGTCAGTATCCTTGAATTTCTTCTCCAAGTCCTTCTTCAAATCTTCAAGCTCCTCTTCTTTCTGCTTGATTTTCTTCCTGCCTTCAATCAATTCCTTGTCAACCTTCTTTTTCAATGCTTCAAGCTTCTTCACTTGAGGCATCAATGCTTCATGCTTTATGCCTATCTTCAAGGGCTTTACTCCAGCAACAGAAGTTCTATACTGTCTCAAAACAGTTGCCATTAAATAAAGCAATATCAATGCCGTCAGTCCTGATGCCAAGAAATCTCTCAAGTCAGCAGGTATAATTGTCAGTACTTTTATCAAAAGAGGAAAAACAAGTAGTATCAATATGTCAATTATTCTCTTTATCTTTATGCCTTCAACTTTTCCTGTAGCTTTTAGCTTGTACCATGAAAATCCTGCAATTAAAAATAGGACAACTGTTATATAGCCTTGTAAAGTTATGAAGATTTCTGACACCATTATTATCACTCGTGAATAATATCTATAATAATACCATTTAAAAGTGGTATATAAATCTTTCTATGCAGCCTAAGGAAAAGTATATAAAAACAGCTTTAAGCTGATTATATCAAAGAGGTTGAAAATGAATTTTAGTCAGTTGCCATCAGATTTCAGAATTTTAATAGATACTAATAAGCACAATCATCTTGATGCCTACAACATTCTTGAGCAGCTTCACACAAGAGGAATCTGCCTGACTTTAGGAAGACCAGCCTCAAACTTGAAGTCTTTATTGAATGCGAAGGGCATTTCAACTGAAAATCTAACTTTCATCGACTGCATTACAAAAAAAATAAAAGAAAGCAAAAGGTTAGATGATTGCTACTATGCAAATATCGACAATTTCTCAGAGGTTTTTGCAGCAATAGATGCAGCTTCTTCAGAAATAAAAGGCAAAAAATTCCTGATCCTAGATTCATTGAATGAATTGTCCATGCATCACGGCTACAGGTCATTGATTTTTCTAGATTTCCTGCATAACATGCTTGCAACTCATAATTCTCGTGCTATCTTTCTTACAAACAACATGCAAGACCAGCAGATTAGGGCTTATATAGAAAATAAGTGTGACAAAAAGATAATGATTTAGTCAGTGTCCATGAAGTCTTCTATTTTATTCTTGAACTCTGCATCTTCTTTTATGATGCCTCTTAGCTTCATGTATTCTCTAGCTATTATATAAAAAAATAATCCAAGGCTTTTCTTTCCCTTGTTGTTGCAAGGCACTACCAAGTCAATGTAGTTGCTCTCGTTGTTAGTATCGCACAAAGCTATTACAGGCAATCCAACCTTTACAGCGTCTCTTACAACGTTCTTGTCAGGCCACGGATCTGTAACCAATACTATCTTAGCTTCAATGAAGTTGTCTAGATTTGTGTTTGTTAATATTCCAGGAGGATATCTGCCTGCAAAGGCTCTTATTCCTGTCAATTGTGAAAATAATTTTATTGCTTTCCAGCCGTTTTCTCTTCTTCCAACAATCAATATATCTTCAGGCTTGTATTGTGACAAAAACTTGGCTGCTATTTCGATTCTTTCGTTTATTTTTTGAACATTTAAAACAGCTAGTCCATCTGGCCTTATCTTGTAAATGAAAGGCTCCATATACTTTGTCCTAAACTTTGTACCTATGTGTAACCCAACCTTCAAGTATTCATCTAAAGGAACTAGGAAATTTGATTGTTCTTGTTCTGCCATGCGGAAAGTTTACTAAAATTCACTTTATAAAGTTTACTAATACATGTTTAAAATAAGAGAAAAATAAAAGAAAAAAGCCTGTTTACTGGCAGGCTCCATTTGAACAACTTGTAAAGTTCCCGCTGTTGCAGTTAAATGTGGTAAGTGCTGGCGTTGTTCCACTACAAAATCTTTCTGTTAAGAGTGTAGCGTTAGCTCCAGTCCCACATGAATCTGTGAAGCTGTATGAACTTCCGCTTTGGCTTCCACTTATAGTGCCTTGAGTTCCATAAACTACTCCGCCATCAGTGTCAGAACAGCTATTTGTAAAACAGCTAGATGTTACAAAGCTAGTGCAGCTTGAAGCACATGATAAAGTTCCTCCGCTAAATCCTTGGCTTACACAAGTTTGTCCATTTAAATTACTACCATCGCAAACTTCATTTCCATTTACAATTGCATCTCCGCAGTTGTTTTCATTATTATCGCTATTGCCAGTGCAACCAGGATCATTAGGATAGTCTGTTAATCCGTCTCCATCATTGTCTAATCCATCATTGCATTGTTTTGGTGCTGCATTAACAAAAATAACAGCAAGCAAAGCAACCACTAAAATACTGGTGATTAATATTGCCCTTCCTTTTTTATTCATTTTAAAACCTCCATTATTTTAAAGAAGATAATAGAATTAATTATATATATATCTAACTACTAAACAGTAAAACTAATCAAAAAAGATAGAAAAAAAGCACTAGAAGTGCTTTCTTATGTTCCTTACAATGTCTTCAGATTCTTTCTTCAATCCCAATCCAAGACCAATTCCTAATGCCAATGCCAATCCTAGTGCAAAAGCTCCTACTATAATTAAGAATGTGTTCTCCAATATTGAGACATTGATTCCAATCTGTTTTAATGCTAGTATCACCAATACTACTGTTAATACCCAGCTTAAAATCTTGTTTGCTAATTTAGCACCCTTCATTTTTGTGTGCTCATCGATTGTTGCATTCAAGTAATGTATTCCTGCTAGTCCTAACAAGAAGATTATTAATGCTCCCATCAATGAAGGTAACCATAGCGAGAATTTAACAAGCATTGTCGATAATGCTCCAAGCCTTACCAATTGTACTGCTGGTGCCAAGAACAATATTATAATGTACCATTTGACTATTTCTCCTACTAGTCCAGGCACATGTGTATGTCCTACAGCCCTTGTTAATCTTGCTTTTCTGACGTAATCATCCACTTTCATTTTTTCTAGAACAACTCTTACTGCATGCCCTAAGATGACTCCTATAAAGCAACCCACAATTAGAACTATTATTGCACCGATAATATCAGGCACAATTTCTACAATCTTTAACCAAATCTTTTGCAATGGGCTTATGATAGCTACACTAGTATCGCTAATTATATTTGCCACGCATCAACACCTCCGTTATTATAAATAATGTTAAGAATTTATCATTTAGGAATGTATATAAACATTTATACTAATTTTATAGAAGTAACAAAATGTCAATAAATAAGGTAATAAAAAATTAATTGTTTATCTTTTCAGGCAAAGGCCTTTTGATTGTTATTGGCAATATCCCGTCTTCAAACTCCTTCCTTGCAATTTTTACAGAATCGTAGTTCATCTTCTTGAAGTCCTTTTCCTCAATTTTTACCAATATAGGAGCGCCCATTGCAATCTGCAATGCTCTAGCACCAATTATCCTTGCTTTCTCATATTTTGTAAACTTCATTTTTCAAGCACCTTCCTGAATTCCTTTCCTTTGTCGATTCCAATGTCAATCATCTTGTCGATGTCTTCCAATGTGAAAGAATCTGCTCCGCCTTTCTGCAGTGCGCATATTGTTCCGTCTTTCAATGAAGCAACTGTTAATCTTGCATCATAGATTTGTGTCTCTTCGTAATTTGGATCAATTAAAAAGCTATCTTTTATTTTTAGCACAGTCACGCTTGCTGGCAGTTCAATTATTGGTAGTTTCTTTTCAGTCTTCTTCGTGTAGTCTATCTTGTCATTTTTCTCGTCATAATGGGGGAATTTTGCATCTTTTACTGCAGCTAATGCAGCTAAAGCGCAGGCATCAAATAAGTTGCCATTATCATTCAAAGGATATATATCTACTACTACAGTCCAGACTTTTTCTCCTTTCTTTATGCAAAGCTTCTTCATGTCAACGCATTTGCTTTCTCTTATTGCCCTGTCAACAACTCTTGCCAATTCAATAGCCTCTATTCCTGGAGGTCCTAGCTCAAACTCAGGGTTTGACAATGGCAGTAACTCTACATTGACCATTAGATTTCCTTCATCAGGTGAGTCTGGAAAAGGTTCCATAACTTCCATTTTTACTCCAGCTACAACTTCAGTTTCTCCAATTTGTACTTTGGCTGAACCTTCAGCTGACTTTGGAGAGACTCCATATTCAACTGTCATTGGTTTCCTATATTCTAGTAATTTTCTTCCATCGTCTCTTATTCCTTTAGAAACTAGTGAAGTGATATAGTCTCTGATCATTTTACTTGTCATTTTGATACCTCTCCTTCAAGGCTTTCTTCTGAATTTCATAAATTTCCTTGCATCCTTTAATTGCCATCTTTATTGCTTCTTTTAATTGCTCTTTCTTTATCTTTCCGTCTAGTTGCAATAAAGTTACTTCCCCAGTTCTTGGCATTATAGCAATTGGAATGTCTGTTGCTCCCATGTCGCAGTCTTCGTATGCATTGATATCAAGACATAGAGTTCCTTCTGCATCTCCCACAGAGACAGCAGTTACTAAATCTTTCATCGGAATTCCAGCATCAGCTAAAGCCATTGCAGCTGCACAAATAGCAGCGCATCTTGTTCCAGCATCAGTTTCAACTAGTTCAATGAAAATATCTATTACAGCGTTTGGATAAGCAGTCAAGTCTAATACAGGTGTCAATGATTTCTCAATTACCATGGACAATTCTTTTGCTCTCCTGTTTGGGCCTGGCCTTACTCTTTCTCCAGCACCAGAAAATCCCATCATGTTGTAGTTGCATCTCAAAACTCCCTTCTCAGGATTCTGTAAAAACTTAGGATGCAGTTCTCTAGGTCCGTATACAGCAGCTATTGCTCTTGTATTTCCAATCTTGAACATAGCACTTCCATCTGCTCTTTTTACAACTCCAGTTTTAGCTTGAATTGGTCTTAATTCGTCAAACTTTCTTCCATCATTTCTTTTCTTGTACATGTTGTTCACCTTTGATTACCTTCAAGTTCTTGCATTTTGATTCTAAGAATTTTGTCATTTCTTCTGTCAGTCCTTCCCTGTGCGCTTTCTTTTCTATCATCTCGATAGCTTCAGACGCAGTAAGCACATTTTCAGGTTCTCCAGAAATCCAGACAATTCCGTTTTGTCCGACTATTATCCTTGTTCCTGTTTTTTCTTTTATCAATGAAATCATGGATCCTTGCTTTCCAATTATCCTTGGAACTTTTGAAGAAGCAACCTTCATTATTTTTCCAGGGCTTAATTTTCTCAAGCCTGGTGCTCTCATTGTTATTTCAACAGTGCTTCTTGTAACCTTAGTTACTTGAGCAGAGATATAATCGCCGAAGCTGTAATATTGTGCCAAATCAGCTCCCTTCTCCACAAACTCTGTTGAGTCTCTTGAACTCATCACAGCATCATTTGCGCATCCGATGTCTACATACCAGTTTGAGAAGCTCATGTCAACAATCCTTCCGATTATTGTGTCGCCTCTTTTAGGAACGTATTTTCCATTCAATGGAATTATTTTTATTAATCTTCCATCAATGTTTATCAAACCTAATTGGCTTGCAATTATGTTATCATTTTCTCTGAATGTGCCGTTTGCTGGCAAAAAATCCATTCCGTTTGCCAATATCTGTCCAGGCACTACAATTTCTTTTGTTTTTACTAATAATTCTCCCATTTTTTTCACCTTGTTCTCATTACTTTTAAATCTATTTCACCATGAGTTGCTTTGTTCAATTCAGAAAACAATTCTTCCTGTATTCCTGCTGGAACTTCAACTATAATCTTCAAGCTTCCATCATTCATCCATTCTTCATGTAAAACCTTGTACTTTTTAGCTACAGGAAATGCTCTTGCAGAATGCTGTGGTGGCACTATTGCCTGAATTTCTTTTACTTCAAATTTTATCGGTATGATTGGCCTTAATTTTCTCAATATTTCTTCAACCTGCTCTTCAGCAGACTTGTTTTCATCTATTTTTACTTTAGCTTCAGTCATAGCAGCTTCTATTCTTTGAGGAGGATGCGGATATCCAGTCTTAGGATCAACAGCATTTCTATGAATTATGTTTATTACTTGCTTTTTCTTTTCTTCCCTGTCCTTTGCTAAATGCTTTGTTGTTAGCTGAACATGACCTTCTCTTACAATAATTCTGAAAACATTATCAATGTCTCCTGTTCCAAAAATCTTCTGGACATCATGCAAGCTTGCTTTCTCGCCTTTCTTGACATCCTTGAAAACATCGTCTACAGCCACAATGTCTCTTATTGCAACCTGCTTTCCTCTTTTAAATTCTAAAGCTTTGTCGCAGTCTACTAGAATCTCAAAATGCTGGCCGTTCCTGTCTATTCTTGCTAATACTGCCTTGTCTACATCTACCATTTTACTTTACTTTAGAAAGCTCTTCCTTTGTGTATCTCTTGAACTGCCTGTCTGCCAGTGTGATGTAAGCTCCGTCAACCCTTTCCATGCTGAAATCTTTTCCTAGAACTTTCTTTAATGCATTCAATGCTAACTTTAATCCATCATCAAGAGTCATGCTTTCTTTGTACTCCTTGTTTAATATATCTTTAACTTCTGTCTCAGCTTCGCCTATTGCTGTTGCTTTGTATTCGAAAAATATTCCTGTTGGGTCTGTCACAAACAACTGTGCACCATCGTTTACCCCTATGAACATCAATGCTACCCCAAATGGTCTTGCTCCACCTGCTTGTGTATAAACTTGTTTTAAATTGCAGATGTTCTTTACTAAAGATTCTACTTCTATAGGCTCGTCAAATGTAACTCTATGCTGTTGTGAAACTACTTGTGCTCTTTCAATCAATATTCTTCCGTCAGAAATAATTCCTGAAGCTGTTGCTCCAATATGATCATCAATCTGGAAAACTTTCTCGATAGACTTTCCAACTATCAATTTTTCTACTATTCTCTTGTCTGCAAGCAATAAAACACCATCTTTGCATGTAACTCCAATAGCAGTAGTTCCCTGCTTTACTGTCCTTTTTGCATATTCTACCTGCAATAATCTTCCATCTGGGCTGAACATTGCTGATGTTCTGTCATAACCCATTGCTTGATGTGACATTTCTGCTGCTGGTTGCATGTTTTATTCCTCCTTTAAATGTAATTTTTGGCTTTTTGTATTGAACCTGACAATATCAAAGTTCTTATCAAAACTGCTTCTTTGTTTATATTCTTTACTAATATCAATGCTGATCTTAAAATATCTGCATATTTGTTGCTTACCTTCAAGATAGCCTTGTTTCCCTTGGCTTCAACCAAGTCTAAATTAGCTTTAGAAAGCGTGAATTCGCCTAAAAAATCCTTTATTTTATTGAATAATTCAGTCTTAATTTGAGAGACTTCCAGCTTTTTATCTGCTATAATCTCAAATGCTAAGTATCTTTTCTTTTGTCTTAAACTTGGTAATAACGGCTTGATTTTAGCCACCTTAAAGAAAAACTCTTTAAATCCGGTTTTCCTTTTCTCGTACTTAACTACTATAGAATTTGGGTTTATAAAGGTTGCTTTTTTAATAAAAAGCGAAAAATAGATTTTTATAGTTAAAAAATGCTAAATATTAGCAAAAATAACCAATAAATTTATAAATAAGAGATTTTATAGATATTACATGATAATAGAAACTTCAGTTGAAAACTACCTATCCATAAAGGATAAAATTATATTTAGTCTCGAAAGTAGTTCTAGCAAGAGGCTTCTAGATAATTTAATAAAGGTTGATGAAAAAACAAACATACTTAAATCTGCAGCAATATACGGTGCAAACTCTTCTGGCAAATCTAATTTTATTAAATCGCTATTCTTTATATGGTATATGGTTAAAAACTCTCATAACCTTAATATAGATGCAAAAATTCCAAGAGTTCCTTTTAAATTAAATGATATTTTTTTAAGGAAACCTAGTAAATTTGAGCTTATTTTTATCTACAATAATATAAAATACCAATATGGATTCTCTTGCAATGAGCAAGAATTCATTGAAGAATACTTATTCTACTGGCCAAAGGGTAGAAAAGCGCAAATATTTCATAGAAAAAACACAACGGAATATAATTTTAAAATAGATAGGAAAAGGCAAGAACTTATAAAAAGTCAGATGAATAAAAATGTACTTTACTTATCTAGAGCCACACAATTAGGCTACGATAAAACAAAAGACGTCTACAATTTTATTATTAATAGTATAGTAATAAATTATAGCCCTATTTGGGCGGATTTTACAATAAAAAAGATTCATGAAGACGAAAAAGTTAAGCAGATGGTTATTGAAGTATTACAAAAAGCCGATTTTGGGGGAATACAAGGTATAAGAATAAATAAAGAAAAAAAGAAGTTTAAAGGAGTTGAATTAAAATTAGATAAAAGAGGAACGTACTTAAATCCAATTCCTATAGAAGAAAAAGAAGAAGATTTTTATGACATAAAATTTTTACATTCCAACGAGCACGGAAAAGAAGTTGAATTAAATTATCAAGAAGAGTCCGAAGGCACAAAAAAGACATTAGCTATGCTAGGCTGGATATTTGATATTCTTCAAAATGGTAAAACAGTTTTTATAGATGAAATAGAAGCAAGCCTACATCCAAATATAATAAAATTTCTTGTTAAGATGTTTAACAATAAAAATAACAAAAAAGCTCAATTAGTATTTACTACTCACAATACAAATTTGCTCGACAATCAATTATTTAGAAGAGATCAAATTTATATTTGCACAAAAGAGCCAAATAAAAATACCTTAATGAATTCATTTTTAGATTATGAACTAAGAGAGGGGGTAGATTTTGAAAAAGCATACCTAGATGGCAGAGTTGGCGGTCTCCCATTCATAGATGAAACTTTTTTTGATCAAAAATGGTGAGAAAAAATGGGCATAAGTCAACAAAAAATCTATGGATTTTTTGTGAAGGTAGAACTGAAAAGAACTATTTTAATAAATTGAAATATATTGATAGGATAAGAAGATTAGTAATTAAAGCTATAGATGTCACTCATAATAGTGCAGATGGTATAGTAAAAGAAGCAATTAATTTTAAAGAAAAGCATAATAATTTTCAAGAAGATGATATAATTATATGTGTTTTTGATAGAGATCAAAATAATAGAGAACAACTAATTAAAGCAAAGTCTCTAGCTGATCAAAGAGATATCAAACTAGTCTTTTCTAATCCTTGTTTTGAATATTGGATTTTATGTCATTATGGCCATTTTCCAAATCAACAAGAAAAGCAAGAAATAGAGAGGAAAATACTCCGATACTTGGGAAATTATATAACTAATGATCCAGACTTATATATTAAAACTAGAGGTAAAATTCAAGAAGCAGTTAAAAATTCTAAAAAGATGTTTAACCAACATATCAGAAATAGAACTCAAATAATAAGCAGAGAGAGCAATCCATTGACACTTATGTTTGAATTAATTGATTTAATCAATTCTTTTAAAAACTGAATAAAAGTTTTTAATAAACTTCAACGTCTCTCTTTTTCTTCTCAAAATTCAAGGCTTTCTTGACTTCAGAGCCAGTCATTCCAATAACTTTCCCGAAAGCAATCAAATCTTTAGCACTTCTCATCTCAAATTTGTTCTTGGCACCAGAAAATAAAGCCATTCTTACTTTGTATTTTCTGCATAATTTGACATTCTGCATCATTCTTCCAATTATCTTTTGTTTATTATCAGAATTCAAAGCTAAATTGAAGTCAAATCCGATTGCTATCTTGTTTTCGCTTGCTTCCTTGCATATTACCTGATTCAATCCAGAGCTTCTTGCATTCAGCTTGTCCTTTTTTTTGTAATTTTCAACTCCAGTTATAATATCAACATTGAAATTAGAAGCAGTCTTTATTATCTTGTCTTCATCAGCAGTCTCAAAAATTTTAAAATCTTTGAAAGTGTAAATTTTAGAAAAACCTAAGTTGAACATGCTTCCTTGAAATCTTACAATGTCTATCATTTGTATTTTGAAAACTTAAAACCTTTTAAGCCTTTGCTAGTGTCAACAACTATTATATTATGGTTATTTTTTGCAGCTTCAAACAAGCAGACATCAAATATCTCTGCATCCATGTTCTCCCTTATCTTTAATTTGTTGTAATGCCTCTTTTCAAGCCTTTTCTTCAATGTTTTTAAATTGCATTTAGTAACAAAACAATAGTCTACTTTAGAAGACGGTAGATAATGGCTTAGATGGCTGTCAATTACAATGCTTTTCTTGCTTTCCTTTATTATTTTCAGTAAAAATTTATTTGATTTGTTGACATCAACTTCATAAGTATCAAATTTTTTATTGTATTTTGAGTAAATTTTATTTTTTTTAAGCAAATTGTTAACATCAACATATTCTGCTTTGGCTTGCCTGGAAATTAATTTAGCAAGGGTTGTTTTTCCTGTTCCAACAGATCCGCTTACTGCAATTACAAATTTATGCATATTAAGACTTCCTCAAATAAATCTGATCATGATGATCAAAATCAACAAACACAATTTTATTTTCAGATTCAATAAATTTAAAAACTAAAACAAAAGAACCGCCAACATGGACTCTTTTTTTATCTTTTAAATCATATCTAAGATTCTTGTAATGTTCTACATCTGCAGAATTAATAACTTCATCAATCTTTTTTATTGCAGATTCGTAAAGAACTTTATCCCTTTTATATAATTTTTCTAATATCTTCTGCAAAGATGGGAGGATTTCGTAAGAATACAAAACTATCCCTCTATTATTTTTCTTAATTCTTTAATATTCTTAAAAGGTATCCCTTTTTCTTTTTCAAGCTTTTTTAGCTTTACGATATATTCGGGCCTTAATTCAGGTTCGAGCATTTCTTCTCCATATTCCTCAACGACTCTAGTTATTGCTTCGCTTTTAGTTTTTAGCTTATATTTGGCCTTCACAATATTTAAAACATGATTCACTTTCTCTGGTATTTCTATTATCGCTTGTACCATTTTAACTCCATATTAATACAATATTAATATCATATTAATATATAAAGCTTTCTATTAAGGAGATAAGAACTCTTTGATTCTGCCTTTTTTAACATCATCAAAACTTAGCTTTAGTCTGACTATAGCATCGTCAGCTATCTCTTCTTTTCTCTTTAATTTTTCATATTCTTTTTTTGTAATGGTAATAGTCTCTTGCTTCATAATTTAAAATAATAATCTTTTCTTTATATACTTTTCTGTGAATTATCCGTAAAATTTTCGGTTTATGCTATGACAGTTCCTTTGTACTTCTTTCCTTTCAAGAAGTTTTCAAAATTGCCCATGTTCTTATTTAAAATAAATGTTTTAACTTTCTTTTTCATGGCAATGTCTGCAGCCTTATGATCCAAAACAAAGTGCAGTCCAGCTTCATATTTTATCTTCATTATAATTTTATGGAAATCTTTGTAAGATATCTTGCTTATTAATTGTGCATCCCAATGTTTTTTTGGATCTTTATCATATAATCCATCAACATCAGTCAGATTAACAAAAGGAGCTTTAAAATGCGCAGCAATCTCAGCAGCAACAGCATCAGAAGTCTGGTCTTCCTCGTATCTTAATGCGCCGCAAAACACAATCTTGTCTTTTTTTATCAAGTTTCCAATCTCTTTTATTGTAGTTGGAAGTTTTTTATTAGCATAATTTTTGAAAAGCTCCATCAAAAACCTTGCATGGAATCTTGTTATAGCAATTCCAGCTAGACATTGTATCTTATTGCTCAGTCCATCTGCTCTTAAAGCTTTAATATATCTTCTTGCAGTAGCTCCTCCGCCAGTAACAATGATGAATTTTAATTTTTTCTGCTTAGTTAAAGTCTCTCTAAATTCTTTCAAGAAATTATAATCAACATCATCAGGATTTATTATGCTTCCTCCTAAAGATATCACAATCAGTTTCATTTATACCTCTTTTTATTTATCGTCAACAGTAAATAATCTTGAATCGTGAACGTCAAATATGCCTATTTTTGCTCCAGCATCAAGCCATCCATGGGCATAATTCAATGCAGCAAAGGCAGTGACAATGTTTCCTTTTTCCTTGAAGTGCTTGGCATCAGATAAATACCTTTCAACCATGTCAACAAAGTCCTTCCTTGTCTGTTCTCCTATATCAAGGTTTTCATGGCTTTCTTTTGCCTTTTTCAGAGCTTCTTCAGTCACAGAAAAGTACTTTTCAAGCTTCTCATTGCTTATGTTATTCCCCTCTAAAACCATGATATAATACTGATTAAAGACCTTTAAGAAGTTTTTGCTTTGTTTAAAAAAATCAATTATATACTAACTCAAGAATAGTAGCATTCATTTTTATACCCAAAAAACAGCTGTAAAAGCAATAAAGGAGGTATTATTATGAAAGATGGAGACAGTAAGACATGGGGCTGGATAATCCTAATAGTAGGTGTAATCTACTTACTTCAGGACTTGGGATCAGCAGCTTGGTGGCCATTTAGTTGGTACACATCGCTATTTGTAATAGCAGGTCTTAAGTGGGCTTTCGCAAAGTAAGCCCTTTTTCTTATTTTTGATAAGTTTTAAATACTTAGGTCTTTAAATCAGATTTATGAATCCAACAATGCCAAAAGTTTTGGTCGGTTGTCCAACATATGACGGCATGGATTACTGCTTGGAAAGATATGTTAAGGCCGTAAAGAATCTGAGCTATCCAAATTATGATGTTTTGCTTATTGATAATTCCAAAGACGATAAATATGCAGAAAAGATAAAGAAATTAGGCCTGAAGGTAGTTCACATTTCAAGAGATTTAGAGCCAAAAAAGCTTATTGCAAAAGCAAGAAATGTTCTAAGGCAGAGAGCAATTGAAGGCAACTATGATTTTTTATTAAGCTTGGAGCAGGATGTAATACCTCCTCGCACTATAATTGAAAGAATGCTGAGGCATGGTAAAAAAATAGTTTCTGGCATCTATTTCAAGCACTTTACCATAAAACTTAAGATAGCTACAAAAGAAATTGTAAAAAAACAGATTCGTCCTATACTTTATTTGCCAATCCCAAATCATGAAGACAAAATGCATTTCTGTACTGCAAAGGATGTTGAAGGCGACAAGCTTCTTCAAGCTCGCATGGCAGGCTTAGGAGCAATAATAATCCACAAGGATGTTCTGAATAAAATAGAGTTCAGGGTTCCAGAAGACTTATCGACTTATGATGATGCATGTTTTGCAGATGATGTTATAAAAAACAATTTGCATATATATGCAGATACTTCAATTAAATGCAAGCACTTAATCCTGAACAAAAATGACAATACTAGCAAATGAATTAATGAATCACGAATATAGAAAGATAGAAATGCCCTTAGAGGATATTTTTCCAAAGCTTCACAAAGTAAGCAGGGAGGATATAAAAGAAAATTTTTCAAAGCTTAAAACAAATAATCCTCATGAGACAATTTTCAATGTTGCAACCGAGCTTTGGGATCATTATTATTCAAGCATACTAGAATGCGACGGATTCTATGATAAAAAATACAGCCAATTTTCAGGTCGCTGCCACCAATGCACTCCAGTTCTAGGATTGGTATTAAATTGCCTTGGTTTTAATGTTTCATACTTAGAATGCTTCAGGATTAAAGAACACTTTTCAAAAACAGGTAAAATTGAAAAAGTTTCTCCAGAAGAAGAGCCAAATCCAGAAATGAAGGCTGAATTTTGCAGCATAAACAGGATTCCTTATTGCTGCTTAGAAGTTAACATTGAAGGCAAAAATTATTACATGACTGGCAAGCATCTAAGACCAAACAAAAGTGGAGAAAAAATTGAAGCTTTATTGACACCAGAATGCTACATTCCTTTCGAAGGAACTTTCCATCATCAATTAAATAACTCAAAAAGCGGCATTTATCTTCAGACAGTAATTCCTGATAAAAATCCTGATTCAATAAACTTCTCAGAAAGAATAGTCTGGAAAAAGCAGACTTTCAATGACAAAAATCCAGAGCTGTTCGCAACTTTTCTTAGAATGCACTTAATTTAGCATTTACAAGTGCTAGCAGTAAATTTATATAGCAGGTTTTTTATTGAATTTGTATTGAGGTGAAATAAACGTGGCATTTGAAGCATATTTGATTCCAATTTTAAGCAGCATTTTCGCATTTATAGGTGGTTTAATAGCAGTAAGAATTGTTTTCCCAAAACTAGCTGATGTTTTAGATGGTGTCATTAACGACGAGCCAATGGTCAATGCATTAATAGTCTTCCTTACAGTTTTTGTCTGGGTAACAGTTTTAGGCATGGGAATAAACTTCTTAAGCCCAATGAATACGAGCTTAGGCAGATACCTGGCAACCTTGAAGCCAATATTGGATGTTATTAATTCCTTAGTTCCTTACTTTGAATGGATTATAGTTGGTGTAGGAGCTTTGCTTTTAGTTTCAACTTGGAAAAAGCACTAATAATTTTAATTGTTCTTTTTTATATCTTTCGTATAAGGATAATTAGTAAACTCCGTAAATCTTCCGGCTAATCTGCAAATTTTCCAAACATATCATCCATAAAGAATATATTAAAGCTCTGATTACTACTTTACTATGATAAAACAACTAATAAACTACATTGTATCTTTCTTTAAAAAGAAAGAAGAGCCATCATATTATGTCTATTTCAAAAAAGCTTTGAATAATTATTATGAAATGCATGATTTGACAATGAAAGAGTTTAACATGATGCAAAATTGGAAGAGATATGATTATGGCTATTATGCTGCAAAATTGGGATATTACAAGGAGAGAATAGAATTTTTGCAGGAAAAGATGGATAGAAACCTAAAAAAATATAAGCTTTGCAGAGGCATATCAGAAGGCTCTTCTTTGGCCTATAAAACCTTGGACAGTTTGGTTTCAGTTTAAAAAATCCGGAAGATTTTCGGATTTTTCACAGCAAAGTTTATTAAGATGTTTGAATATATATGTTATAGAATTAATTAAACTTAGGAGGTTTAGAATGGAATATAAAACACAAACATTGTTAGAAAAAGCTAAAGACATTGAGGGCGAGATTGGTGAATTAGAGAAGAGTCTATTAAATTCAAAGACTTTGCTTGAAAAACCAATAAAGACCATCACGTATGGTAATGACTGTCCTTGCCCTGAACCGCTAAGTGCAGCACTTTATGTGGTTTTTTCACCCATAGAATAAGATTCTTTTTCTTCTTTTATTTTAAATTAAAATAGAAAGATTTATATATTACTTGAGTATTATAATAATATTATATAAATAATACATGGAGATAACTATGGAAAATACAAACAAAGAAGAAATGAAGTTTTTTGAGATAATAAAGAGTACTGGAACAAAAAAAATATCAGTAAATCTAAGCAATGAAACTATAGAAAAGATTGACGAAATAGCAGCAGGTTTAAGGATAACAAGAACTTTGGTAATAGAATCAATAATGATGACAGGCTTAAAACCCTATTTAGAACTTATTAAAAATGCTAATAAAAGAATAAGAAGTATAAAAGCATATCAAGAGCCTAAAAAAGCAAAAGAACTGGACAATATGATTGAAATAATAGCAAACTTCAGAGAAAAGTGGAAAATTTAGTTAAATAATTAGGTTTATTTGATTTCTTTCATTCCAGTTTCTTTTACAACTTTTGGTTTCTCAATCTTTGGAACGTCTTTTACTAATACAATTGTCCAACCCCTGCCTAATTTATCATCTACCCTTTCATTCCTTCCAGAAATTCTTTGTCTAAATCCTGGGTTCCCACTATAGCCAGTATAATTTCTACCTTTCCATCCCTTTATAACAACCATATTTTTATTTATAGTTGAGGTATTTTCATTATTTTTTTTTACTAGACATCCAAATAATCCTCCAAATTTAACTCCAAAAGTGCTTTTATATTTGGTATCTTCCAATAAATTTACATCTTGAATACTAACTGTAGCTCCAATATCAAGTTTTCTTACGTTTGTATGATATGCCTGGAATTTATTCCCCCAAGGATAAACCCTGTTGTCAAGCCCTCTGTTTGCTTTTTCAAACTCTTCTTCAGTTGCTAATCTAGCTCCTTTCCATTCTGCATAAGCTTGAGTAATCTCTAAGTCATTGAATAAACTAATCAAATCTCCTTGCCCTTCTGGAAAACTTTTACTTTCTTTATTCCACATGCCTTTCTTAGAATGTTCAAATTCTCTTTCTATGTCATCTTTTTTTAGTCCAAGGTTATTAAGATATTCTTTAGCATCTTCTTTATAAAATGGTTTCAATCCCTTCTTTTTTGCAAAGTCGCTGTCAAAGAATTCTTTCATTTCTTTGTTTGTAACAGGCCTTTCCATTATGTAAAAATCTTTTAAAAAAACAGGATTGCTGTATGGCCTTTCAGAAAGCCAGCATTGTTCTGTAAATTCAAATACCTGCCCTTGTAAAAATGAAGGACTATTTTCTTTCAGCCAGCCTATAATGGTTTTTACTTCTTTTTCTTCTGTGCCTTTGTCAAAGAAATCCTCAGGAATTAATTTATATCCATTAGGCGTCTTTATTTCTTGTTTCTCAAGCTCCCTTTCTTTTAAAGCCTGCCTTGATTTTCCATAGATGTTAAAAACTGGTGTCTCGCATTCCCTGAATGGAGTTAGCTCCTGTAATTGCACTTCTCTTGCACTGGCATCAATATTCTTCAGAAATTCTTTTTGCTCCTTGAAGTAATCTTGGTCTAAAGGCAGTTTCTCAGCCTTGGCAAACTCTTCAAGAGCATTAATCTGAGTATATGCCAGATTTATTGCATTTTCTAGCTTGTCTTCTGCCCTTATCCTGTTTTGCAGGCTTTTTCTTAAGTCATTTCTTTCATCAGGCTTCTGGCTTGTTAGTTTATTTATTT